>Ga0247611_10006577_pt1 | contig 14851 bp, 11 predicted proteins | sample 177DNAGHGhighgp2_FD_192422 | JGI IMG/M metagenome (GOLD analysis project Ga0247611, IMG submission 192422) | Sheep rumen microbial communities from Palmerston North, Manawatu-Wanganui, New Zealand - 1770 DNA GHGhigh gp2 | ecosystem: Host-associated > Mammals > Digestive system > Stomach > Rumen...
TGGGAGCCGTACTTCTCGGTGTAAATAAGCTGCTGTGCTCGGTTCCTTCCTTTTTCTTGAAAGGATCCGGATTGCCGGGATCGTGATCCTCGGGAAGCTTTACATCTTTTCCGTAATTCAGATTCGGAGCGGTGCTTCTCGGCTGGAATACGGTATCGCCCGTGGTAAACTGTGTAACATTTTCCGCAGGCTTCTGCTCTTCATGATGTCCGGGCATGAAATAATCCATATTGGGAGCCGTGCTTCTCGGCTGGAATACGGTATCGCCGTGCTCTAAAGGCTGCACATTGTCAGCAGGCTTCTGCTCGGTCTGATATCCCGGTGTAAAATATTCAAGGTTGGGTGCCGTACTTCTCGGCTGGAATAAGGTTGAGCCGGAAGGAAGTGCGGACGATCCCTGACTCTTTGAAAACTTTGCGCTGCCCGCAATATATCCGCTCTCGGAGCCGGATGTTGTGGAGGACATTTTCGAGCTTGCCGCAGAGGATGTGCCGCTTGGAGCGGATGCACTGAATTTCTTCCGGTATCCGCCGTAATCCACATCTTCGTGGGTCTGATTTTCCATACCGTTTCTTTCATACTCTGCCTTCGGAATAAAGAAGGAGTTTTCGGACGCGGTATACGGAGCCATGGGCTCTTCTTTTTCTTCTTCCGCCCTCAAGCTGCCCGCCTGATAAGTATATTCCTGTGTGCCACCCTTTCTGGATGCTTTCGCGGTTCCCACGGAATAAGAAGGAGTCTCTTCCACAACGGGTTCGGGCTCGGTATAAGCAGGTTCGGTATATGCGGGTTCCGCATATGCAGTTTCTTCGTATGCGGGCGCTGCAGGCTCTTCCTGTACGGGTGCCTGAGGTGCAACAGGTGCTTTCGGAGCAGCGAAAGAAGGTGCTTTCGGTGCTTTGTAAGCAGGAGCCGGAGCAGGTGTTTCGGGCTGAACGGGCGCCGCCGGTGTCGTTGTCTGTGTATTTGTGCTCTCCGATGTATACTTGGGAGTTTTCTTGAACGCAGGCTTCTTGGACTTCTGGCTCATGAAATCATCCATATCGTCACCGCCGCCGATGCCGCCACCGCCAAAGCTGCTCTTCGCGGGTTTCTTCTTAATATTCTTTAAGTTAATGGAGGTTAAGCCTTCATTCTGCTTCTTGATTTTTTTCAGTTTCGTGGTAACCACGATGGCAGCTGCTACCGCAACCGCTACACCGATCACAATCGGAATAAAGAAAGTAAAATCAAAGAATTTTACTTCGTAATCCAGATTTGCTTCTTTGCCGCAAACCAGGTCCAGTGTACTGATGCTGACCTGATTGCTGCCGAGCTGGGTTGCATTTGTGGATTTGATGGTTCCGGGAACGGTAACCTTCAGTTCGGAGATTACCTGATCATGAGTTGCCGCTACAAGTTCATCTTCAATCAGACGATTTCCGTTTGAAGAAAATTTAATGGAAATCTTTCTTGTTCCGAAGACATTTTTATCGGAATAAGTTACCTTTGCATAATCGCCGTAAATATCATTCAGTGTTTTCTGAATATCCTTCTTGGGAACAATAATATTTCTGCTGACACCGATGTAATTCTTTCCGTCAATGGTCTCACTGATATAAGTCTGCTCCCAGGTAGAAGTTCTCGAATAACGGAAATCACTTTCCACGGCATCATAGAAATTGGTGGGCATACCGTAAACTTCTTTTACGGATTCATCGTCCATCATGACTACCGCACTGATGGCTGCCTTTCCGTTTCTTGCAATTCTCATGTCCGCTCCCGCATGAATACAGGATGTAACCGTAAGCATCATTCCGATTGCCATTGCAAGTACGGTACATTTCTTCAGAATTCCTTTTCTCATTATTCCCTCTCCCACTCTGTCAGTTTTTGCTGTTCAGTGCACTTGCTATATCTTCCTTCATATCGAGAACCGCTGCCCTTGCCGCGTCAGCAAAATTCTCTTCGGAGTATGTGTCTTTGTATTTCTCGTTCTGAAATGCCGCAATGATTCCTCTTGAAGAATTCACAATGGCTCCGAGTCCGTCTTCATTAAAGAAATGAACCAGATCGGCACCCTTTCCGCCCTGCGCACCGTAACCCGGCACCAGAATCATGCTCTTCGGCATAATGTCACGTAAAACTTTTCCCATTTCCGGATAGGTCGCACCGACAACGGCTCCTACATAGCTGTAGGAATCACCCATCAGATCTTTTCCCCATTCATCCACCTTGCGGCCGACTTCTTCATAAAGTGGTCTGTTTCCCGCATCGGATAAAATCCGGTCCTGGAATTCTCCGGAGCTCGGGTTGGAAGTTTTTACAAGAATGAAAATTCCCTTCTTCTCCTCTTTGCAGACATCCAGGAAGGGCTTCACACCGTCACTTCCGAGATAAGGATTGACTGTTGCAAAATCCTCATCGAAAGGAGCATAAAAATTATCTCCCACCTGAACTTTTCCAAGATGTCCCACTGCGTATGCCGCGGAGGTGGAGCCGATGTCTCCTCTTTTAATATCACCGATTACGACAAGTCCTTTGGATCTGCAGTAATCCACGGTCTTCTTATAAGCAATCAGTCCTTCGATTCCGAACTGTTCATACATTGCAATCTGCGGTTTTACGGCAGGTACCAGCTCATAAATCGCATCCACGATTTCTTTATTGAACTGCCAGATTGCTTCGCCTGCACCCTGAAGGGTTTCTCCGTATACGGAAAATGCTTTCTCTTTCACGCTTCCCGGAATAAATTTCATGGTAGGATCGAGTCCGACCACGATGGGAGCGTTCTTTTTCTGAATCTCCCGAATCAGACGGTTTATCATACTATTTTTCTCCAAAACATAATATTCGTATTTTTACATACAGTACCATTTTATACTCTTTAAGTCCATAGGGCAACGACTTTTCCACTTTCTTTCAAAATACCGAAAATGGCCTTCTTTTTTTATATAAAATGTACACTCAGGCAGGCACGACGTCCGCCTGAATGCCTTATCAATCGAGTAGGGGCGACGCCCCTACTCGATTGTCGCGTTGCCCGTCGAATGCAGACCCATGCAAGCATGGTCTGCGCTCTCCGGGCTTATCGCGTAAAAAGAAGGACCTCTATTCGAGGTCCTTCTGTGTTATGTAAACCATTCGGTTTTTCTTTTTATACGCCTGCGGCTACCTTCTTTGCCGCTGCTTCTTCGGAATATCTCTTGATGTTGGATGCATTTACATACTTCTCTACATTTCCGCCGTTTACAACCACCAGTGTGGGTGCGGTCATGATTCCGAACTTCGTTGCCATTTCCATATTTTCCATAGCATCCATTACGATGTACTGCTCATCCTTTAAGTACTCTTTTGCAAGCTTGCAGTTAGGGCAGGTTGCCGTTACGAAAAGATATTTTGCATCTTTGGTTTCGCCTGTTGCTTCTGCGGGAGCTGCTGCCTCTGCAGGAGCTTTATTTTCAGCGGAAATTCCGGAAGAAGCAATTTTCTGACTGTTATAGTCAATATTGTATTCGGTACGATTTTTGAACTCCTGAAGCTTTCCGTCGTTCCAGTTTTGAACCGGTCTGTAGTATCCTGTGATTCGGCTGTAAACCTCGGTCTTTGCACCGCAGGTCGGGCAGGTGTACTGCTCACCGGCAAGGTATCCGTGCTCACGGCAGATCGAATAGGTCGGAGACATTGTGTAGTAAGGAAGCTTGTAATTCTCCGCGATGGAACGAACCAGCTTCTCTGCTGCCTTCCAGTCCGGAAGCTTCTCGCCTAAGAATGCATGGAATACGGTTCCGGAAGTGTAAAGGGTCTGAAGCTCATCCTGGATATCCAGTGCATCGTAAACATCCGTCGTGTAGTCAACGGGCAGGTGAGAAGAATTGGTGTAGTAAGGAGTATCTCCGGGGTTACCTGCTGTCTTGATGTTCGGCCAGCGCTTCTTGTCATGCTTTGCAAAACGATATGCGGTACTCTCTGCGGGAGTTGCCTCGAGGTTGTACAGATCGCCGTACTGCTCCTGATAATCGGAAAGGCGGTCTCTCATATGATTCAGAACCTTCTTGGTGAACTCCTGGGTCTTTTCATTTGACATATCCGCTCTTAACCAGTTTGCATTTAAGCCAGCTTCACTCATACCAACCAGTCCGATGGTGGAGAAATGATTGTCGAAGCTTCCGAGATATCTCTTGGTGTAAGGATAAAGTCCTTCTTCGAGAAGCTTGGAAATAACGCCTCTCTTGATTTTTAAGCTTCTTGCGGAAATGTCCATCATACGGTCAAGGCGCTTGAAAAATTCATTTTCATCTGCGGACAGATAAGCGATTCTCGGCATATTGATGGTTACAACACCTACGGAACCGGTGCTCTCGCCGGATCCGAAGAATCCGCCGGTCTTCTTGCGAAGCTCTCTTAAGTCAAGACGCAGACGGCAGCACATGGAACGTACATCGGAAGGCTGCATATCGGAATTGATGTAGTTTGAGAAGTAAGGTGTTCCGTACTTCGCGGTCATATCGAAGAGCAGTCTGTTGTTCTCGGTATCGGACCAGTCAAAATCTCTGGTAATGGAATAGGTGGGAATCGGATACTGGAATCCTCTTCCGTTTGCATCGCCGTCGATCATGGTTTCAAGGAATGCCTTGTTGATCATATCCATCTCGGCCTTGCAGTCCTTATATTTGAAATTCATTTCCTTGCCGCCTACCAGTGCGGGAAGTTCCGCAAGGTCATCGGGAACCGTCCAGTCCAGGGTGATGTTGGTGAAGGGAGCCTGTGTACCCCATCTGGAAGGTGTATTTACACCGTAGATAAAGGATTCGATGCTCTTCTTTACTTCATCATAGGATAAGTTGTCAGCCTTTACGAAAGGTGCCAGGTAAGTATCAAAGGAAGAAAATGCCTGAGCGCCTGCCCATTCGTTCTGCATAATACCGAGGAAGTTAACCATCTGGTTGCAGAGTACGGATAAGTGTGCTGCGGGTGCGGAAGTGATCTTTCCGGTGATTCCGCCGAGACCTTCCTTGATTAACTGCTTTAAGGACCATCCTGCGCAGTATCCGGTAAGCATTGACAGATCATGAATATGAATGTCTGCGTTTCTGTGCGCTTCGGCGATTTCATTATCGTAGATTTCGGAAAGCCAGTAGTTTGCGGTTACCGCACCGGAGTTGGAAAGAATCAGACCGCCTACGGAATAGGTTACGGTTGAATTTTCTTTTACACGCCAGTCTTCTACTTTTACATAGCTGTTTACGACTTCCTTATAGTCCAGAATCGTGTTCTTCATCTCACGCAGTTTTTCTCTCTGCTTTCTATATAAGATGAAGGCCTTTGCAGCTTCCGTATATCCGGACTGCTCCAGGATTTTCTCCACGGAGTCCTGGATATCTTCCACATGGATATTACCGTCTTTTACCTTGCTCTGAAAATCTGCGGTTACACGAAGCGAAAGCAGATCTACAATATCATTGTTATACTGAACATCCGTCGCGTTAAACGCTTTCAAAATCGCATCGCTGATCTTCGTTAAGTTAAAATCGGCGATGGTTCCGTCTCTTTTTACTACTCCAAACATCTCGTTCCCCTCCGGTTATATTGTATTTTGTATATTTGTTGTTGTATTTTTCGCCTGTCTTTACAGGGTTTCGTTTTTTCGGCGATTGAACTCATTTTAGCATTATGATTTTTTCATGTCAACACAAAAAACACAATATCTTCGATTTTTTTGACCGCTCCGATACTATATATTGTGGTTTTCTTAACAAAAGTTGACATAAAAAATTGATTGACCTGGTCGGTCGTTTTCGCAAGTCCAGTGTTTATCTATGACTTAACTTTTATGGAAGTTTACCATAATTATTCATTTTCTGGAAAAAAAGAGCCAAATCCGTCCTGATTTGACTACAAAATATGGTGGTCATTCGTCATTTTACCGTTTTGTACACCTATATCTGGTGTTTTGAGCCCCATATATGGTATATTTTGCCCTTTCTTCAATCAAAAAAGAAAACCCCACTTTCGGTTTCCTTTTTAAAAAACCAGTATATGTCGTTTTACCGTATTACTTATCTTGTTTTTAAAAACTGGTACTCTCTGATTCCTGCCTCATCCTCCGGATAGTCCTTCACGAAGGATGCACAGAGTTCTTTCGCCGTAGCAGCATCTCCGAGCTTCTCGTAGGTAACGATTTCGTTAAACCGCAGTTCCTTGTCATAGGATGCATCGGACAGAGCAAGTGCGGTCTGGAACGCGGTCAGGGCCGATTCGTAATCTCCCGCTGCCGCATAGCACATTCCCATCTGATTGTAAACAGCCCTGGACTGCGAACCCGCCAGGTAGCTCTGATAAACCGTAAGCGCATAGGTACGGTCGTTTAAATTCTCATAGCACTGTCCCAGAAGAATAATCAGTTCCTCGGAAGTATTCTTGTTTCCCTTGGCCTTTTCGAGGTAATCTCTCGCATTGCTGTAATCTTCCAGATAAAAATACAGTCTTCCGCGGTCGTAATCGGACATTTTCCGGTCTCCGGATTCCACAGCGGCCTTTAAGTATTCGGATCCTTCGTCTTCTCTTCCGGATTCCCTTAAAATACAGTAAATATCAATCAAAAGACCGTAGTCCTTCGGTTCCAGTTCCACTGCACGGTCAAAATCCGCAATCGCCTCGTCATGGCTGCCCATTGCCAGTTCCACGCATCCGCGCTCCAGATGGGCATCCGCGGATTTTTCCTTCAGATCCAGAATGGCGTCAAAACGTGCCTTCGAATCCTCATACTGTCCCAGCTTGTAATAGCAGATTCCGAGATAATAATTCATATCGTAATCCACGCTTCCCGGAATGGAACCGTCCGCCGCAAGCGCTTCTTTAAAGGCTTCGATGGCTTCCTCGTACTTGTTCTGGCCCATGTAACATAATCCGATTCCTCGTTTTATGTAAACCATTTCCTCACCGGCACCGCCCGCCTGGTCGAATAAGGACATTGCCTCATCGTAATGACCGGCTTCCACCTCCGCAATGCCTTCCGCCGTCTTACTGCCTTCCTTTTCAAAACATCCCGCCAGGACGGCCGCAGACAAAAGAAGTGCCGCGCACAATATGGATTTTTGCAGTGTTTTCTTCTTCATTCGATTTTACGGAGCAACTGCCGTAGTATTCTCATACACGAACTGCTGCACTCTTTCACTGATCATCAGTTCTTTGAATTTCTCTCTGGTAATTTCATTGACCGCGAGATAATTTTCGCCGTCCATACCGTACATTCCGCCGATTTCGGTAAGTCTTGCATCCACTTCCTCCTCGGTCACTTCGATGCCTTCCGCCTCTGCAATGGCCTGTGTTACCATACGCTGTTTGGAATATACCTCAATCAGATTTTCTGCGGAGCATCCATAAAGATACTGGATTACGCCGTCCAGACTTCCCGCACCACCTTCAATTGCGGATGCGTACTGCTTTTCCATCGATGCACGCTGGTTGTCGGAGATTTCCTTCGGAACCTCGTTGAACTGTGAATTTTCAAGAATTTTGTCAAACGCAAGGCTTACGACAGCGTTTTTATTATTGGATTCCACATCATTGGATACCGTATCGGTCGCATAGTCAATCAGTTCCTTCTTTGTGGAATATTTGGTGTTCTCCATCTGTTTTACGACATCATCCGTCAGCTCGGGATAAATAAAATTCAGTGTGATGGAAAATACAACATCCTGTCCCGCCAGATCGGAATTGTGATAATCTTCGGGGAATGTCATATCCGCTTCAATGGTTTCGCCCGGAGCCATTCCGATGACCGCTTCCTCAAAGCCCGGAATATGCGTACCCTCTCCGATTTTGATATTCTGGGAATTCGCGGTTCCTCCGTCAAAAGGAACATCGTTTCTGTATCCGACATAATTGATGTTGACTAAATCTCCGTGCTCGGCAACGCCTTCCTTTAAGCCGATTTTTTCGGAGTTCGCAATCATGATGCTGCGAACCTGTTCGTCAACCGCTTCATCGGTCACCTCCGAAAGCTTGTAGCTTACGGAAATGTTTTTGTATTCACCGAGTGTCATGTACTGGGACATGTCCATCTTCGTGATGTCAGTCTCCGTTGTCTTCGTTTTGTTGCAGGCAACAATACCGGTTGTAAGAACCAGCATGGTAATCAGCGCCAGCGCTTTCTTTCTCATTTCTTTAAATCCTTTCCTTTTTCAGATTTTCCCCGGTATAACTCTCTTCTCCCTGAATGATTCGGGTCGCCCCGAATACATTCCTGACTATCATACCACATTTTTCATTATATTAGTAGTGAAATGTTCATAAAATCAGTTTACATAATTCAAATTTAGTTAACATAATTCTTGAGTAGTCAGCACGTTCCGCATTTAGTTTACATAATTTCTATTTAATTAACATAACGCAAACAATTGGAGCTTGCGACATCTCCAAATTTACATTTTCAACACAAACTTCATAAAGAGTTCCACCGCCAGCACCGCTCCGCACGATGACAGCGCAACAGTCAGAAGCTTTCTTTCAAAAAATGCCACAATGATTCCCACTGCCAGCCCTGCGATCGCACTGTAAATACTGTTTGTGGAATGTAAAATCGCCGGAACCGTCATTACTGCAAGCACCGTATACGGAATATAGCCGAGGAAGGACTTAAAGAAACGGTTCTTTACTTCCTTTCGCATGCAGACGAAAGGAATCACGCGGATCAGATACGTCACAAGAACCATTACCGCAAGATACAGAAAGAAGGATCCGTTACTCATACGCAAGGCCCTCCTTTACAGGGATTTCCGGCCGTTGACCGAGTTCGTCAATTTCCGTTTCTTCCGTCTTCTGTTCCGGAGAATTACCGTCTTTCGGCTTATCGTCCAGTGGGAAAAAGGCAGCCCCGAGCAGGGACGCCACAACGGCACAGATGATAATTGCAAAACCTTCCGAAACATTCTTTAATCCCGGCAGATAAGTAAATGCCACCTTAAAGGCAATGGCAAGCATTACGATCAATGCCATCTTTCCGGATTTTTTCATCTCCGGAACAACGATTGCGATAAACATTCCGTAAAGCGCAACGGATAAGGATGTTGCGACCAAGGGAGGCAGAACCTCTCCGAGAATCGCTCCGAGAAGCGTTCCTAAAATCCAGCCGATGTAGGGAGCGGTAATCAGCCCCATAAAATACTTCGTCCCGTATTTTTCTTTCTGTCCCACTGCCACGGCATAAATTTCATCGGTATGAAATTCACCGAAGATCAGACGCTTCGGCGTGGTAAAGCTTTTGTCCACTTTTTGCGTCAGAGACAGCGACATCAGGGCATATCTGGCATTTATGACCAACTGGGTCAAAGCTATTTCAATCAGACTTCCGGCCGTGCACATAACCGTAAGTCCCGCGAACTGCCCCGCTGATGTAATATTGGTCATGGAAATAAGCACCGCCTGCCAGATGGCCAGCCCGCTGCTTACCGCCATAATTCCGAAGGTCACCGAAACGGACAGATATCCGAGTCCGATGGGCACTCCGTCAATTAATCCTCTTCGAAACTCTTTCAATTCAGTCGTAAAACTCCTTAAACAAATAAATCCAAGTCCCTATTATAACACGAAACAATCTTTTCTTGCAAAAGAAAAAGGGGAGCACGATATCTCCCCTTTCCAATAATTCATTTTTTAATTCCGATTAGTGATGGAACAGTCTCATTCCGGTAAATGCCATTGCCATTCCGTACTTGTTCGCAGTCTCGATTACCTGATCGTCACGAACGGATCCGCCGGGTTCCGCAATGTATTTTACACCGCTCTTCTTTGCACGCTCGATATTGTCGCCGAAGGGGAAGAATGCATCGGATCCGAGAGCAACATCCTCCATGGTATCAAGCCATGCTCTCTTTTCTTCTCTGGTGAACACTTCGGGTTTTACCTTGAAAATATTCTGCCAGGTGCCTTCCGCAAGTACATCTTCGTACTCCTCGCCGATATAAACATCGATTGCGTTGTCTCTGTCGGCACGTCCGATGCCGTCAACGAACTGAAGTCCGAGTACCTTCGGAGACTGACGTAACATCCAGTTGTCAGCCTTGGAACCTGCCAGACGGGTGCAGTGAATTCTGGACTGCTGTCCCGCACCGATACCGATTGCCTGTCCGCCTTTTGCGTAGCAAACGGAGTTGGACTGGGTGTATTTTAAGGTGATTAAGGAGATGATTAAGTCAATCTGTGCAAGCTCGGGAATCTCCTTATTCTCAGTAACGATATTGGAAAGAAGTTCCTTGTCGATTTTGAACTCGTTTCTGCCCTGTTCGAAGGTGATTCCGTAAACATCCTTATGCTCTAAGGGAGCGGGCATGTAGTTTTCGTCGATTTTGATGACATTGTACTTTCCGCCCTTCTTGGAGGATAAAATCTCAAGCGCTTCGGGCTCATATCCGGGAGCGATTACGCCGTCGGAAACCTCTCTCTTGATGATTTTTGCGGTGGATACGTCGCAGACATCGGATAATGCAATAAAATCGCCGAAGGAAGACATTCTGTCGGCGCCTCTTGCTCTTGCATAAGCGCAAGCCAGAGGAGAAAGCTCTCCGAGATCGTCTACCCAGTAGATTTTTGCAAGAGTATCACTTAAAGGAAGGCCTACTGCCGCACCTGCGGGGGATACATGCTTAAAGGAGGTTGCTGCGGGAAGTCCCGTTGCCTTCTTAAGCTCTTTTACCAGCTGCCAGCCGTTAAAAGCATCCATAAAATTGATATAGCCCGGCTTTCCGCAAAGCACTTCGATGGGCAGCTCTCTTCCGTCGTTTACAAAAATCTTGGAAGGCTTCTGATTGGGGTTACATCCGTATTTGAGTTCAAGTTCTTTCATGATGGTTCCTTTCTTTTGTAAAAATATGGTCTACAGAATTGGTTTACATAATTCTACTGATTCTTATTCATAATTCTGGTCTCGTATTTTCCGGTCTCGATATCGATGAAACGAACAAAGAGGGAAACCTTGTTGTCCTCGTTTAAATTGGTCCATACAAGATTGGTAAAGGAATCGATATCTCCCTTGATATCAACCCATTCCGGCTCGCCTTCAAAGGAAGGAAGCGGATTTCCGTCGCTCATATAGGTATGAATGAAGCGGCCTTCTCCCGCGAAGGGCTTCTCATAAGCAAAGGTAAAACGGTTGCATGCGGAATCTCTGCCTGCATCGGATTTTAAAATCGACATCGCATAGCTGTAATTGCCGTTCTCTACATGCATAATTCCGGAAATTCTCGGAGTTAAATTCGGAGCGTCCGGCTCGAATTCGCGGGTTCTTAAGCTCTGCTCGAATGTCAGTTGCTTGTCCATACCCTCATAAATCGTATCGGTCTGATCGCCGTTTGTAACGATGGTCTTGTTTCCGAGTACTCTTACCGGTGCATAAATAATCAGGGAAGGATCTTCCATTTTCGAAGGATCAAAAGCCTCGGTACGAATTCCTTTGCCCTCTTCCACGAATACACGGTTTCTTGAGTTCGTGCTTCTTCCCATAATAAAATATGCGCATACCGCAGATTTGCCGTCCTCGGATTTACCGATTACAATACCTCTGCCGGGATACGCATTTTCGCTGAGTGATGCTGCAAGCGATTTCATTTCCATAACTGCTCTCCTTTGCTGATAGACTTAAATAGAATGGATAAAAATACATTTATCCGATATGATTTCCACTCTGTAAGCATAGCATTTTCGAAGTGAAAAATCAACGAAAAAGGGATATCATTTAGAGATATCCCTTGTTAAAAATTTGTCGATTTTACTGGCTTTCCGGCACTTTACTGAAGTCCGTTGATGATGGAGTTGATGCTGTCCGCATCAATGCCGCAGTAGTCTGCTCCGCCTTCGGGAATGCAGGTGATGCTGTAGCAGACATCATCTACCGTCCAGGTAATCTTGGATGCGCAATTTTCTTCAAATCCGTAGCAGTTTACAACCAGACCTTTGATGTTCTGGGTCCAGTTTAAATCATAGTTGGTGTAGTCTCCGGAAATATCATTATTTTCCGCAACACCCGATAAACCTTTACGAACTTCTACATCCATTGCACCGACTGCAATATCGATCTCGGCAACTCCGTCCATATAACGATAGCTTCTGTACTCCGTATCGATGCCGCTAATGGTTACACCGTCTACAAGGCTGAAGGAATCAAGGCCTGCTCCACCGGCTGCTTCTTCCGCAGATGCAGCATCCTGCCAGGGATTCGGCATTCCCATATTTTCTTCTTCTTCCTCATATTCGGGTTCGGAAGCAATTTCGCTGTCTTCCACTTCTTCTCCCCACTCGGAAACATCCTCAATCCACTCTTCGCTGTCCGCAGGACCGTCGATGGAAGGCTGGAAGCATGCGGTTAAAGCAAGTACCATGGAAGCTGTTAAAGCAACTCCGAAAACTTTTTTCAAATTCTTTTTCATTTCATTTTCTCCTGAATCTTTTCCTTTACTACAACTTATGTTATATCACAGCATTCATTCACCAACAATCTTCAAATTGCATAAAAAACAAGGCATTAACCTCCCTTCAGCAACCGATTGTCACAATTCTTCTGAGGCGATTTGATGCGCAACATCATCAGAGCCGAAGAAGATTTCGTGCAATCGGTTGCGTGCCGTGTCCTCTTCCTCCTCCGATTGTCACAATTCTTCTGAGGCGATTTGATGCGCAGCATCATCAGAGCCGAAGAAGATTTCGTGCAATCGGTTGCGTGCGGCTTTTTTCCTCAACATATTATCACAAACAGTAAAGGGGCCGCCGCAATGCGACAGCCCCGAAAAAAAGGAGAATAATTATGAATTGCAGGATTGGACCTGAAAATTAGTTTATTCGATGGTGATTAAGCACTTCTGTTCCGGCTTCTCTTCTTTCTCTTTCTTCGGAACATTCAGCGTCAGAATTCCGTCCTGGAACGCAGCCTTGATGTCTTCCTGGGTTACCGCCTCACCTACATAGAAGCTTCTTGCGAAGTTACCGTAGTAGCGCTCTTTGCGGATGTAATGTCCCTCTTTGTCCTTCTCTTCGTTCTCGGTCTTGTGCTCCGCACGAACGGTCAAATAACCGTCCTTCAGTTCCGCTTCGACATCCTCTTTCTTGAATCCCGGAAGCTCCATATCGATGATATAGTCGTTTTCGGTTTCCCGGATATCGGTGTGCATTACTGCCGCTCCTCCGTTCGGATGACGTGCAGGTGCAAAGAAATCATCATTAAAGAAATCATCAAACATTCCGTTGTTTTTTGTAAAAATACTGGGTCTTAACATATTGTCCGCCTTCTTTCTGTTTATGATCGGAGATATCGGTCTGATTACAAGTTCCATCGTGTATTTCCGCCTTTCTGCGATGGAGCCCTCGGGCTTCCGTCTCGCTTGTTTTATTTGTTATATGTATTATATAACACTTTTTGTTAGCACTGTCAAGAGGTGAGTGCTAATTATTTTTGATTATTTTCTGAAACCCTTATATTTACTGTATTTGTAGCCATTCATTTTTTCTAAAAATGTCTAAAAATAGGCCTATACGAATTTTCATACGAATTTTTCTCCGTAAAACAATAAAAAAGCCGCTCTAATTTCGGAGCGACCTTTTCGATTTTAATTTCCTTTTATCATCCCCAGGCGATTTTCCTTCCGATGATTCCTTCCGCCTTTTTCAACTGTTCATTGTGGAAATCTTCGTCAGGATGAATATACCCCAATGTTACATCCTTCTTTTTATCTGTACTATGTCCTACTTGCTTCTTGATCGTTATTCCATCAACACCCTTTTTATACATTTCTGTTATATAAGTATGCCGTAGCACATGAGCGGAAAAATACGGTAACTCTGTTTCCATTTCTTTATTGTGATTCTTTACAATATTGCGCAAAATAAAATTCACATTCGTTACACAATAGGGAAGTCCATTTTTTGTGATGAAAATGAAGTTTCCATATCCATCAACCAATTTTATTATTTTCTTTCCCATTATTTGATTTTGTTCTTTTTGTTTCAGGAAGGCCGCTACAACATCATCATCCATAGACACGGAGCGGATGCCGGATTTTGTTTTCGGTTTTTCAACATACAAGGAATATTCTCCATCTTCCGATTTTGTTTTCCGCTTTAATAATTGCTTATCAACATTGATTCTTTTGTTTTCAAAATCGATATCTTGCCATGTCAAAGCGCATAATTCGGAAACACGGAGCCCGGTGCCAAGAAAAATAACTAAAAGCGGCAAATACTGATGATAAACATTATCTCTTTCCAAATACTCCAACAAGGATTCTTGTTCTTTTTCTGTAAGCGGCTTTACTTCCTTTTCTTCTCCGTCATATACTACTTTCTTCGCTGGATTCTTCCGTATCAAATCATCGTCAAGTGCCATTTCAAAGCATTGATAAATCAAATAATAATACAACTTGCATGTTCCCTTGTGGAGACCTTCTATTCTCATTGATAAGAAAAATTCATCTATATCACTTTTCTTAATCGTTGAAATATGCTTTTTCCCTAAATTCTCACGGATGCGATCATTCCACCGGGCAATATAATTGTTTTTTGTGGATTCCCGAATATCAACCTTTAAACGCATCATCTTATCAAACATATCGTTCAAAGTTATGCTTTTGCCTTTATGCGTGTTTATTCCATCGCTTATATCTTTTTCAATCTTCTTTTCAAGTGTCCTTAATTCCGTCAAATTATCAGCATATACGGAAGAATAACCCTTCTGTCCTTCAATACGGTATTTGTATTCATAAAGTCCATTCTCCCTTTGATATTCACGATTTTTCAAGACCTTGCCTTCTTTATCCTTCCGAACTTGCTTTGTTTGTTTTGCCCTTGCCATAAATTTTACCCCCTTATTTTCATGCCATCTTTC
>Ga0247611_10006578_pt1 | contig 14845 bp, 15 predicted proteins | sample 177DNAGHGhighgp2_FD_192422 | JGI IMG/M metagenome (GOLD analysis project Ga0247611, IMG submission 192422) | Sheep rumen microbial communities from Palmerston North, Manawatu-Wanganui, New Zealand - 1770 DNA GHGhigh gp2 | ecosystem: Host-associated > Mammals > Digestive system > Stomach > Rumen...
ATCATTTCCAAGTCTGGCGAAATTTCAGGAAAAATCCCCCAAAGGATTCGGAGGGGGTCAGGGAGGGTCCCGGAGAGGTGTCCGGGAAATTTCCGAAGCGTCCCGGAGGGGTTTACGAGAAATCCAGACAGGCCGGGCGGAATTGGTATGACGGCAGGAAGGAGGGCACGTCCATGACGGCGAGCAGATGGAAAAGCAAGATCAAAAAACAAATGAACGGCGTGGGGACATACAAGCCCGAATTTGATACCGTCATCATGACGCTGGCCGACATCCTGGAGCAGCGGGACATGGCCTTCGAGGATTACGTCGACGCGGGCAACGAGCCTTGCGTGGAGCATACCAGCGACCGCGGCTCCGTCAACATCCGCCGGAATCCGCGCCTGCAGGTGTGGATGGACCTAAATACCCAGGCGCTGGCGTACTGGCGCGACCTGGGTCTTACCCCATCCGGTCTGAAAAAATTGAACGACGCCGCCATGAAAAAGCCGAACGAGTCTCCACTGGAGGCGGCATTGCGGGCGATGACCGATGGGTAAAAAGCGCGACCACTGGCGCATCGTGCTGGACTATTGCGAATCCATACGCAACGGCACAAAGGCGGCTTGCCCGGAACTGAGGCAGGCCGTGGAGCGCTTCTACCGGGACATGGCAAATCCTGCTTACAAGCTGGATCACCATGATCCGGAATTTTGTATCAATATCATTGAAAATACCTTCTGCCACCAACAGGGCGAGAAGATCGACGGCACGCCGCTGCGCGGCACGCCGTTTTTATTGGAGCCGTTCCACTGCTTCATCGTCTATAACCTGGTGGGCTTTAAAGTCCAAGAAACGGGGATCGTGCGCTTTCATGAGGCGCTTATTTTTATACCCCGCAAAAATATAAAAACGTCCTTCGCGGCGGCGCTGGCCTGGGCGCTGTCGCTGCTTTACCGGCGGAGCGGGTCAAAGTGCTATATCGCGTCCGCCGCGCTCATGCAGTCGCTGGAATCATTTAACTTTATCGACTACAACGTCAAGCGCATGGGCGAATGGGACAAGGACGGCGGGCACTGCCACATCATCGACAACAATAACGAGCACAGCATTGAGGCGAAGCTGTCAGACGGGTCCTTTTACATACGCGCCTTGGCCGCCTCCCCTGACCGGCAGGATTCGCTGAACGCGAATATCTGCATCTGCGACGAAATCCACGCCTTCAAACAGCCCAAGCAATACAACCTTTTTAAGGAGTGCCAGAAGGCATACTCCTCGAAACTGTTGATCGGAATTTCAACAGCGGGCGACAATGAGCAGGCGTTCCTGGGCCAACGGCTGAAATACTGCCGTCAGATACTCGACGGCACCGTGACCGACGAACAGTATTTTGTATTTATCTGTTGCGCGCCCCGGGATGAAAACGGGGATGTGGATTACCTGAACCCGGTGGTGCACGAAATGGCGAATCCGGCCTACGGCGTGTCCATCCGCCCGGAGGAGATCATGAACGACGCCCGGCAGGCCATGCACGATCCGCAACAGCGCAAGGATTTTTTTGCAAAATCCTTAAACGTGTACACCACCGCACTGAAGGCGTATTTCGACATCGAGGAGTTTCGACGAAGCGACGCCAAGTACACCTGGACGCTGCGCGACCTGGCGCGGCTGCCGGTGGACTGGTACGGCGGCGCGGATTTGTCAAAAATCAAGGACCTTACCGCCGCTTGTTTGTTTGGCAATTATGACGGGGTGGACATCATCATCCCCCACGCCTTTTTCCCGGCCACGCAGGCCGCCGCGAAACAGGATGAGGACAACATCCCCATATACCAGTGGCAGGATGAGGGTTGGCTGACCATGTGCAACGGTCCGACCATCATCATGCAGGATGTGGTGGACTGGTTTGTGCACATGCGCGACATGGGCTTTAAAATTCGACAGGTAGGGCACGACCGCAAATTTGCCGGGGAAGAATACTTCCCCCTGATGAAAAAGGCTCATTTTTCTATCGTGGACCAGCCACAGCTGTATTATCTTAAATCCCAGGGATTCCGGCACATCGAAAAGGCCGCCAGCGACGGGCGGCTTTTTTATTGCCATTCCAGCGCCTACGAGTATTGCGTTGAAAATATCCGCGCCCAGACGGGCACGGATGACGCCATCACCTACGACAAAATATCGCCGCAACACCGCATCGACCTATTCGACGCCTCCGTATTTGCGTGCATCCGCATGATAAAGCACACCGAGAAGCGCAAGAAGGCCGCCGGTTGGTTTGGGGAGGGATAAACCATGAGCAAGAGACGACGCCGGGCGCAGGCCCGATCCGGCCAGACCGCGCCGACCACGGCGAAAACCAGCCCCATCGCGCTGTGGCTGAATGACGCGGATTTGTGCTGCCCGGGATATGTGCGACTGAGCGACAACCCGGAAATACAAACCGCGTGCCTGCGCATCGCGTCCCTGATCGCGTCCATGACCATCTACCTGATGGAAAACACCGCCACCGGGGACAGGCGCATCATCAATGAGCTATCGCGCATGATCGACATCACGCCCAACGGCACCATGACGCGCTCGCAGTGGATGACTGCCAACGTCATGAACATGCTGCTTTATGGCCACGGCAACGCCATCTGCGTACCGCACACCTACGAGGGCATTTTAAAAAGCCTGGAGCCCATCTCCGCCGGGCGGGTCAGCTTTGTGCCGGTTGGCAACAGTTACCGGGATTACCGCGTGGTGATCGACGGCGTGCAGCGTGACCCGGCGAGCCTGATGCACTTTACATACAACCCTGATCCGGTGTACCTGTGGCGCGGGCAGGGCGTGACCGTGACGCTCCGGGACATCGCGAAGAACCTGAAACAGGCGCAGGCTACCGAAAACGCCTTTATGGCCAGCGAATGGAAACCGTCCATCATCGTCAAGGTGGACGCCCTGGTGGATGAGTTCTCCAGCCCGGAGGGCCGGGCGAAGCTGCTGGAAAGCTACATCAAGCCCAGCGTGCCCGGCGCGCCGTGGCTGATCCCGGCAGAGCAGTTTCAGGTGGAGCAGGTCAAGCCGCTGACCCTGGCCGATTTGGCCATCAAGGACACCATTGAGCTGGACAAGCGCACCGTGGCCGCCGTGGTGGGCGTGCCGCCTTATCTGCTGGGCGTAGGCGAATTTAAGAGGGACGAGTGGAACAACTTTGTACAATTCAAGCTGCGCCCCATCGCCCAGGCCATCGAGCAGGAAATGACGCGGTGCCTGATCGTATCGCCGAAGTGGTATTTGTCCTTTAATTTTTGGAGTTTAATGGACTATGACCCGCAGGCTATCAGCAGCATACTGCTGGCCGGGTCGGACCGTGGCTTCGTCAACGGCGACGAATGGCGCGACCGGATGCACCTGCCGCCCGCCGGTCTGACCGAATACAGGGTACTGGAAAACTATATCCCGTTTGACATGGCGGGAAATCAGAAAAAGTTGGTGCAGGACGAATGACGCCTAGGCTCACGTGCCCCCGTGCGCAATACCGCGAGGGTATGCGCATTTTTTGCACCCGGGCCGCCGACTGGTGCGGCCATGTATATTTCAAACAGTGCAAGGGCTGGTGGGTGCTGTCCGACATGGCGGCCCGCTGCCCACTGAGAAAGGATGACGAACATGGACCGAATCCGGCGGCAACTCCGCACGGTGATGACCGCGTTTGAGACCCGCGAAGAGGGCGACAAGCCGCACATCTCCGGCTATTTCGCCGTGTTTAACTCAAATTACGAAATCGCGCCCGGCATGTCTGAAAGCATTGCCCCGGGCGCTTTTTCGCGGACGCTCCCGGGTGGAGACATCCGCGCATTGACCAACCACGACACGACCCTTGTACTGGGGCGCACGAAGGCCAACACGCTGACGCTGCGCGAGGACGCCCGCGGGCTGTGGGGCGACATCGAAATCAATCCGAACGATTCCGACGCCGTCAACACCTACGAGCGCGTCAAGCGCGGAGATGTTGACCAATGCTCCTTTGGGTTCGAGATCGTTTCCGAGGAAACCGATTTCCGCGAGGACGGCTCCGTGCATTGGACAATCAAGGATGTGGACCTGTTTGAGGTGTCCGTATGCACCTTCCCGGCCTACGAGGCCACGTCCGTTTCGGCCCGGGCGGCCCAGCGCGACGCAATCAAGGCCCAGCGCCTGGAGGACTGGAAGAACCACATGAAAGGAGTGCTCGCGAATGGCACTTAAAGCCCTTCTGTTGAAAAAGCAGATCGACAACAAGCGCAAGGCACTGGACGCCCTGCGCGCGAAGAACGCCGAGTTTGATACCCGGCAGGCAGAACTGGAAAAGGCCATCGACGAGGTGGAGACCGACGAACAGCGCAACGCCGTGCAGGACATGGTGGACGCCTTCGAGGCCGAGCGCCAGCAGCATAACGCCGACGTGGAGGCGCTGGAGACTGAAATCACCGGTCTGGAGAACGACCTGGCCGCCGAGGAGGCCGCCCAGGACACCACCCCGCCGCCCTCCGCGCCGCCCGCCGAACCCGCACCCGCGAATGAAGAAAGGAGCGTAAACCACATGAACACCGCCACCCGCACTGACTACCGCGCCCGTCTGGAAAATATCGTCACCCGCGATGACGTGAAGAGCTACCTGGGCGAAGTCCGTACCGCCATCAAGGAAAAGCGTGCCATCACCAACGTGGGTCTGACTATCCCGCAGGTAATGCTGGGCCTTCTGCGCGAAAACCTGATCAACTACTCCAAACTGTACCGGCATGTCACCGTCCGCCCCGTCAACGGCGAGGCACGTGTGAACATCATGGGTTCCATTCCCGAGGCCATTTGGACGGACTGCTGCGCCAACCTCAACGAGCTGACCATGGCCTTCTACGACCTGGAGATGGACTGCTTCAAGGTCGGCGGCTACTTCTCCGTGTGCAACGCGAATCTGGAAGATTCCGACTATGATCTGGCATCCGAGCTGCTGTCCGCGCTGGGCCAGGCCATCGGCATCGCCCTGGACAAGGCCATCCTGTTTGGCCGCAACGCCGTTACTACGCAGAAGATGCCCCAGGGCATCGTGTCCCGTCTGGTGCAGACCGAGCAGCCTGCCAGCTACTCCCCCACCGCGCGCCCGTGGGCTGATTTGCATACTTCCAACGTCATCGCCATTGGTACCCAGGCCAATCCCCTGACCGGCGCTGAGCTGATCGCCGCCATCGTCACCGCGTCCGGCGCAATGAAGGGCAAGTACAGCCGCGGCGAAAAGGTGTGGGTGATGAACGAGGCCACCTATACCAACCTGATGGCCGCTACCGTTTCCGTGGACGCCGCGGGCCGCATTGTCTCCGGTGTGTCCGATGTGCTGCCCGTGGTGGGCGGCATCATCGAGGTGCTGTCCTTCGTGCCCAACGGCATGATCATCGGCGGCTACTTCGACCTGTACATTCTGGCCGAACGCGCGGGAACCCGGTTCGCGTCCTCCGAGCATGTCCGTTTCCTGCAGGATCAGACCGTGCTCAAGGGCACCGCGCGGTATGACGGCGCTCCGGCGATTGCCGAGGCTTTCGTGGCCCTGGGAATCAACGGGGTAACTCCGGTCGCCACTGGCGTGACCTTCCCCGCGGACACCGCGAACGCCTGACCGATTGGGGGTTGACGCATGGAGCAGCTTTTGCAAATGCTTAAAACCGACCTGGGCATCATGTCCACGTCGGCCTATGATCTCCGTCTCCGGCAGTATCTCACCGCTGCCGAGGCGGAAATCAAGCGCGAGGGCGCGACCACGATCAACCCCCGCGCCGACCAGGCGGACGCTCAGCTGGTTGTGATGTATGCCGCATGGCTGTGGCGACGGCGGGACAGCATGGACGCCATGCCGCGAATGCTGCGCTGGACGCTGAACAACCGCATCATGCAGGAAAAGGCGGCGACGGCGAATGATTGACACCACGATCCTGCTGACCACCCACGCCCGCGTGCAGGATGACAACGGCGTATGGCGGGACGGTTCCGCGATTTCGCGGGAGGTATTCGCCCAGGTGGACAGTGTGAGCCGGGATGAGTTTTTTCAGGGCGGGCGCAACGGCCTGCGCCCCGAATATCGCTTTACCATTTTCTGGGGCGAGTGGCAGGGAGAGCGTGAATGCACCTATATGGGCGTGGATTACTCCATTTACCGCTCCTATCACATCCCGGGGACCGATTACCTGGAACTGTACGCCGAGCGAAAGGCGGGTGTAAACAATGGCGCGAAAAACCCCTGTTGACAAGCTCAACGACGCCATTGCAAAAATCCTGACTGAGTACGAAGGCGACATCCGGGGAAACATCGACCGGGTTGCCCGGCAGATCGGGCAAAAGGGCGTTACTGCCCTGAAGCAGTCCACCAAACAGGCGTTCCCGACCAGCAAAAATTATCAACCCGGATGGCGGGCGGAGTACAAAACTGAGCGCCTTTCCACGTCGGTGACGATCTACAACGCCAGCCGCCCCGGCCTGGCTCATCTGCTGGAAAACGGGCATTTGATGCGCAACGGCCAGCGGTGGACAGGCCGTCCCCACATCAAGCCCGTGGAGGACGAACTGGTGGAGACCTTTACGAGGGAGGTGCTGTCCAAACTATGACCACGCAGGATGTGGCGGCGCTGGTGGAATCCATCGGCCTGCCCTATTGCTACTATCAGTTTGAGGATGATCCCACCTCCTCCGTCCCGAATCCGCCGTTTGTGGCGTACTACTACACCGGTGACAACGATTTTAAAGCCGACGACATCAACTATGTACAGATCAATCAGCTGGTAATCGAGTTATACACCGACGACAAGCGCTTTGATCTGGAGAATCTGGTGCGCGCCGTGCTGACGCAGAATGGGCTTGCATTCGATTGGGTGCAATCCTATATCGAAGACGAACACATGTACATGACGACCTACACTATGGAGGTGTGTATAGATGGCCCTGGCGGCGAATGAAAACAAAGTCAAGTTTGGCCTGAAGCGCGTGGCCTTTGCCATAGCGACCATCGCGGAGGATGGATCCGCGACCTACGAAACCCCTGTGACGTTCCCGGGCGCCCGCACGCTGAGCATGGAGCCCCAGGGCGCGGGCGAACCGTGGTATGCCGATGACGGCATTTACTACTTCAACTCCAGCCCGTCCAGCCGGCAGGGCGACCTGGAAATGGCGCGAATCATCGACGCTTTCAAGGAGCAGGTGCTTGGCTACATTCACGACGCGAAGAACCTGCTCATCGAGGATATGAACGCGAACGAAGTCCATTTTGCCCTGCTGTTTGAGACCTCTGGCAACATCAAGCCCCGGCGCTATTGCCTGTACAACTGCGTGGCGTCCGCGCCCACCATTGGCAGCGCCACCACCGAGGGCAGCAAGGAGCCGCAGACGGAAAGCATGACCATCAGCTCTATGGGCATCTATGTGGCAGCCTTTGACAAGTGGCTGGGCCACGCTGAATCCACGCCCACCACGGACGCCACCACCTACGCCGACTGGTTCACTACCGTTCCGCTCCCGACCCAGGCCAGCGGGACCGGCGGGACCGGCGTGCACTGATGGAGGTGGACATGGCAGACAAAACCATCCAGATCGGCGGCCGTGACGTGCGCATGGCCGCCCGGGCCAGCAATGCGTTTTTCTTCCGGCGAGTATTTGGTGACGACCCGCTGGTGCTGCTGAGCAAGGCCACAGACGATGAAAACAGCGCCCTTTCCGTGGATTTCGCCACCCGCATGGGGTACATCATGAAGATGATGGCCGAATGCGACTGCGACGGCGAGACAATGGCGAAGGCCGTCTCCCTGGGCGACTTCCTGGTGTGGGTGGACACCTTCAGCGTGTTCGATTTCGCCGAGGCCGCCGCCGACATCATTACCCTTTACATGTCGCAGGGCAAGACCCACAGCACCGAAAAAAAAAGGGACGACTGACCGACCGGCAGTATAATGTCTCCGTTTTCGTGCTGCGCGCGCTCCAGGTCGGGCTTAAATTGTCCGACCTGGATTTTTTAGAGTATGGCGAGGCGCTGGACATCATGATTGAGGCGGGCAACGATAACGCCGAATATACCACCCTGGCGGATGACGCCGACATGAAGCGCTTGTTCGGATAGGAGGCCACGCATGGCAACGAGACGGATAGCCGGTATCACCATTGAGTTAAATGCCGATACCAAAGAGTTTGTCAAGGGTATACGCGACCTTGACAAGCAGCTGGGCACGACCCAGAACAACCTGAAGGACATCAATAAGCTGCTGAAATTCAACCCGCGTAATACGACGCTGCTGACGCAGAAACAGAAAAACCTGAAATCTGCGATTGCCGGGACTGAGGAACGGCTGAAACAGCTTAAATCCGCCCAGACTGAAGCGCTGTCCCCGGAAGAATATGATAAACTGCAGCGCGAAATCATCGAAACTCAGGACAAACTGGACAATCTCAAAAAAGAATACAAAGACTTTGGTTCCGTGACGTCTCAGGTGATCCGGGCCGCGGGGGCAAAGATCAAGGAATATGGCGCGAGCATCACATCTGTGGGTAAAAAGCTGTCCACCAGCATAACCGCGCCCATTGCCGGTCTTGCCGTGGCTGCCAACGCTGCCTTTAATGAGGTGGACGAGGGTGTGGACACCATCATACTTGCCACCGGCGCGTCCGGCGTTGCGCTTGAAGGTATGCAAAAGGTGATGGAAAACATTGTCACCAGCATACCCACCACCTTTAAAACGGCGGGAGACGCCATCGGCGCGGTCAACACGCGATTTGGCGTGACGGGCGACGAACTGGAGAAAATCTCCAAACGGTTCATCCGCTTCGCGAAGGTCAACAACACCGATGTGGTATCGTCTGTCAATACGGTGCAAAAAGTGTTTGCCGCCTATAATGTGGATGTCTCCGATTCTGGGTGGTACCTGGACCGCCTGACCTCCGTTGCCCAGCGGACAGGCGTATCGGTTGACGACCTGATGAACGGCGTGCTGGCAAACTCCGCCGCTTTCAAGCGTATGGGGCTGGGCATACACGCATCGACTGAACTGCTGGGCGTGCTGGAAATGTCCGGCGCGGAATCCTCCGACGTAATGTCCGGCTTGTCAAAGGCCTTGAAAAACGCCACCGCCGACGGCAAACCGCTGAATAAAGCGCTCGCCAACGTGCAAAACACCATCAAAAATGGCACAAGCGCCACCAGCGGCCTCCAGGCGGCCTATGATCTGTTCGGCAAATCCGGCGCGGTCGTGTATGATTTGGTCAAGAGCGGCACGGTGGATTTTACCAATCTCAACGATGTAATGTGGACTATTGAGGGCACCACCGCCAGAACATTCACATCTATTCTGGATCCCGCCGACAGGTTCCAGCAATCCCTGAACGCGCTCAAACTGGTCGGCGCGGATGTCGCCGAATCGGTCATGCCGATTTTGAGCGAGGCCCTGCTCAAAGTGCGCGACGTGATCCTGACCCTCAAAGATAAATGGGACGGCCTGGACGAATCCCAACAGAAGAACATCCTCAAATTTATCGGCATCGTAGCTGCCGCGGGTCCCGTTATATCCATCGTCGGCAAGCTGGTCACGGGCGTGGGCAGCATCATTGGTGTGGTCGGCAAGCTGGCCGGGGCGCTGGCGGGCTTCATGCCGCCTGCGGGTCCTATTATTACAGCTGTGCTTGCGGCTGGAGCTTTGATAGCGGCAAACTGGGAAAATATCGTTGTTGTTTGGGAAACCTACTTAAAGCCGGCTATAGACGCAATCGGCGAAGCGTTTAAGGATTTTTATGAGACGCACCTCCAGCCCATTGCCGCTTGGCTGGGCGATACGTTTGGCCCGGCGTGGAATAGCATCAAAGACGTTTTTACCGGCCTGACGACCTGGGTTTCCGACACATTCTCCGGCTCCTGGGAGGACGCCTGGAACGGCATTGTGGACACCTTCGGCACTGTGTTCGCCAAGATCGGCGACCTCATCAAAGCACCCATCAATGCAGTCATCGATGCTATAAACTGGATGATCGACAAGGTGGAGGGCGGGCTAAATACGATCATAGATGGCATTAACAGCCACCTTAAAATCACTATCCCGTCATTTAGTATCGGATGGCCGATAAATAAATCGTTCGGCGGCTGGAGCTGGGGCGCGAATCTGTCCCGTGTGGACTGGGGCGACATCGAAAAGCTGGCGACTGGCGGCGTATTGGGCGAAGGCCGACAGGCCATCGTGGGCGAATACGCGCCGGAGCGCCTGAGCGTCATTAACGGGCGGGCAGTGGTGACACCCCTGAACAGTCCCACGGGCGGCGCGCGCATGGGCGAAAACAACAGCTACACCTTTAACGTCTACGCACAGCCGGGCCAGTCTGCCCAGGAAATCGCCCAGGAGGTGCAGCGGATCATGATCCGGGAGCACCGGCAAAGGAGTGCGGCTTATGCTCAATACTCGTAATTACATCACCCTGGACGGGCAGGATTTGCGGGAGTTTGGCCTGTACATCAGCGGGCGGGGCACGTTCGACGCCCCGCCCCGGGAATTGAACATGCTGGACGTGCCCGGGCGAAACGGCAGTTTGATCAGCACCGTTACCCGCCTGCAAAACACCTCCCTCACATACCCCGCGTTCATCTGCCGCAATTTCGAGCAGAACGCCGCGAAACTGCGCGCGTTCCTGCTGTCCCACGCGGGCTATATGCGGCTGGTGGACACCTACCACCCGGACGAATACCGGCAGGCCGCGTTTCGCGGCCCGCTGAACTTCACCGTCAACGCCCACAACAACGCCGCGCAGTTTGACCTGACTTTTGAGGTCAAGCCGCAGAGGTGGCTGATGTCGGGGGAAACGACGTTGACGTGGACGCAGGGCGCAAGCGGCAGCAGTTTGACTTTGACAAATCCGACGCGATTTCCGGCGCTGCCCCTGCTGCGCGTATACGGATATGGCGAAATCATGTTTACAGATTCGCGCCTTTTGTTTTCGCGCGGTAATTCGATTTTGATTGATGAGCCGGACGTGGAATACATCGATATTGATTTTGCCACCGGTGAAGCCTATTATGGCAACGAAAACAAAAATCAATACGTGGCCGTTGCCGGCGGCGCTGACTTTCCGGAGCTTAACGGCCTCGATTATCGCAGCGGAAGAAATGAAATCAGGCCGACGTATGGCAGCAGCAACTTAACCAGATTCGACATAACGCCGAGGTGGTACACTGTATGATCCCGATTCTGCATAAACGCGACGCGACAGGTTTTACATCATATAGACATGGCGCGGAGAATGGTTTAGGCCGATTGTCTGAATGTACAAGCTGCGTCGTCACCCGGGACATCAATTATCTGCAGGAGTGCCAGTTTACTGTGCCTGTCAGCGCCAAACACTATGCGGACATTGTAGAGGGCAACATCATCGCCATAAAAGTGCACGAAGAAGAAGATGTCGTGCCGTTCGACATCTATGCCCACGACGAAACCATCGACGGCATTACTACATTTCATGCGCGCAGTAGGTTTTACCGCCTTAATAATCTCATCATCAGGCCGTTTGTATACCAGCCTTCGGACGGTCAAATCAGTTACGACGACTATACATCCCTGCTGCGGGACTATGTACAGCCGCGCAGCACAAACTATTACAGCTATTCGATCTCAACCCAGTACGCGAGCCCGCAATTATTGCTAACCGACGAAGTCAGCGTCGATCGACCTGTTTCTCTGCGCGAAATGCTCATAAATCCTAAGAGCAATTTGAATGCGTCGTTTGATTTCAGCAGATTCTACTGGCCGAGCAGTCACTATATATTCGCCTATGACAGCATAGACGACGTTGGCAAAAAAAGCCCGGTGCCGATCCGCTACGGCGTGGATTTGACCGAGTACACGCGCAACTATGACACATCCGGTACACTTAACGCTGTCATGCCTTATTGTGTCAACAGCGAAACCGGCGCATGTTATACTTACTACAATCGCAATACGGCAAAATACTACATGACTGTATCTGGCGTAGACGTCGAACACACCGTTCCGGTTGCGCACGATTTCACTGAGGCGCTGCGGGAATTGTTGGGCGTCGACAACATCGGCTCCGCGCCCACGCAGGCGCAATTTGAAGCGGTGGCACAGCCGTGGCTAGACGCCAACGCTGTGACCGCGCCAAACGATAATATCACCGTAGCATTTACGCCAATTTGGGAAACGTCCGACTATGCCAGTTTTCACACGGCGCAAGACCTTAATATACTCGACCGCGTGGATGTCATATACGGCCCTGCGGGTGTAGAGTTAAAGGACATGCGCGTTGTTAAAACCGTTTATGACGTGCTGGCGGAAAAATATATCGAGCTGGAGCTGGGCACGAACCCGCAGACCTACGGCGACGTGGTGCAGCAAATTGCCACCGGCGACATCGATGCCGCCGTGCCGTCCGGCATCGATATGGGCGTTATTGATATCCCCTACAATATGGCCTATGACAGCAGCAACAACCGCTATACGTGGCAGACCATACGGGCGAAACTGGTAAAAGGAAGCATCGTAAACCCGAATTACTGAGGGAGGGCCGAAACATGACCAACATCGTCACCGCCGCATTTGAGACCGGCAGCACCAGCGCCATCGCGAATGCGCTGTATCAATGGGACTATGGGCAGGTGCTGCGCCTGGAGGGCGTTGATCTGCCCGGCACCTATGAGGTGCATTTCGCCAACCAGCCTGGCGGCTTGTCCAAAACCGCGCTGGGCAACGCAGACGGCGTGCCGATCCTGGATGAGTACCTGACCACCGGCAAGCCTGTATATGCGTGGGTGTATGTCCACACCGGCGACAGCGACGGCGAGACCGTGTACATGGTGACCATCCCCGTCATACCCCGTGCCCGTCCCACTGACCAGCCCGCCACGCCCCAGCAGCAGACCGCCATATCGCAGGCGCTTGCCCTGCTCAATGGCGCGATTGACGGGGCGCAGGAATCCGCTGCCGCCGCCGCTGAAAGCGCACAGAGCGCCGCAGGCAGCGCGTCCAGTGCCTCCGCAAGCGCCATACAGGCTAACCGAAGCGCTACGCAGGCCAGTAGCGCCGCTGCAGGCGCGGCAAGCAGTGCGTCTATCGCAGGGCAGCAGGCGTCAATATCAACGAGTAAAGCCGAAGCCGCCGCTGCAAGTGCCACCGCTGCCGCTGATTCTGTGTCCGCTGCCGCCCAGACCCTGGCGGATGTGCGCGCCGAAGGGGCCGCGCAAGTCTCCGCCATTACCGCCGAAGGGCAGCGTGTACTCGCGTCTATCCCGGAAGATTACACCGATCTGAGCGATCGGGTAAGTGATTTAAGGAGCGCTTTTGCATATAGTGACCTTTACAATGTGCGTGATTTTGATGGCACACTTTGTGAAAACACAAATGAACCGGTTGAACAGGGCGCATTTTCGTCTACGAATCCAGATGTTGCATCTGACATCAATCTTCGCACTGTGAATTATATAACGGGTGAAACGTATTTATTTAATCCGAATCAACGCCTTGCATATGCAATCATGGAATTCAGAGCCGATGGAACATATGTTAGATATATACAAGGCACAGTGCCATCGAGAAGCACCAACTTTTACCGCGATGAACTTTTATATCTGCCTGCGCCATCAACCGTTGGTGGTAAATACAGAGTCAGAATTACGTATGACGTTGCCGGTGGTAAAAATATAACGCCGCTTGACAATACAATCGCATTTTACAAAGTAGTGCCTGAGAAGCCTGAGAAATACGGGTATTCGCGCAATTATACAGACATCACTGGTTTTCTGACATTTCAGCGTAAAAGCATTGGGGCATCGAGCGGAATTACAGACAGTACAACAAGGCTTATCGCAAAACTGCCGAACGTTGGAAATGTTGAAGTGCGTATGAATACTCCGAATTGTCGCTTCGCCGTTTTTCGGGAAGACACAAGCGGGGCAACTCCGACATATACAGCCATAACCCCCGGCCCGTGGACATGGTTCTATTATCGCTATACGGGCGATCCGTCTTATAACTATTATGTATTGACTCGCCTTGAAACCGAGTCCACTATTGACGTTGATTATGGCGGTCGCAACGTCAAGGTTTATGCCTATGATGACGAGGGCATCAGAAACACAGGTGTCAATCTGTGGTATGGGAAAACCGTTGCTGTGTTTGGCGATTCGATTGTGCAAGGCCGTTTCCGCAAAAACGGAGCAGATAGCACTAATGCGCTTATGCCAAAACCTTTTCCTGTGCTGATTTCGGAAACATGTAATACAGACCCTGGCGATTATGGTATTGGTGGGGCCACTGTGTACGGGTCCGGATGGAACACGCTATACACACGGAGACAGGCAGTGTCTGGATACGACATTGCATGTATATGCGCAGGAACTAACGATTTCGGTCAGAATGTGTCAGAAAGCAATTTCAAATCTGCACTTGGAACGGTAATCACTGCCCTAAAAACAAATAACACAGTTGTCTATTTGCTGACACCTGTAACACGGGCAACCGATGATGCTAACACAGGCGGGTATCATCTGTCAGACTATGCAGGATGGGCAAAAGAGGTTGCAACTGCAAAAGGCATAAAAGTGATCGACCTTTACACGCTGACGGCATCCGATTCAGTTTTTAAGGCAAATCTCCCTGACAGCATTCACCCTAATGAGGCAGGACAGAAAATGATAGCCGACCTCGTTTTACGGAATATTCCTGTATAAATTGGACATTATAAGTAACTAACGGGGGCATTTATTGCCCCCATGGAGGCGAAATACATGGCTGTAATCATCGGCAGCGCCCGCATTGACGAGCGTGGCAAGGCCAGCGGCGGACAGGCTGGCGACCAGACCGGGCGGGAGTTGTCCACG
>Ga0247611_10006579_pt1 | contig 14845 bp, 12 predicted proteins | sample 177DNAGHGhighgp2_FD_192422 | JGI IMG/M metagenome (GOLD analysis project Ga0247611, IMG submission 192422) | Sheep rumen microbial communities from Palmerston North, Manawatu-Wanganui, New Zealand - 1770 DNA GHGhigh gp2 | ecosystem: Host-associated > Mammals > Digestive system > Stomach > Rumen...
CTCAAGCAGAAGCCCAGCTCGTCCCTCGCTGGGCTTCTGCTTGTTTCTTGTATTGCAAAACTTAAATAGATGTTTTTTGCATAATTTGGTTGTCAAGGTACAGTGTTATTATTTCAATCTACGCCGTTCATATCCATAGTTTACCAAAACGGCAGTACTATTAATGTCGCACGTGATATAATTTACGTATGAAATTATATAAGAATGTCATCTCGGTTATTTTCTTTGCTTTTGCTGTATATATCTTGATACTGAACTTTGCCTGCACCTGTTTTACATCTGCAGACAGGTTTGAACTGAATTTCTACAGCGGTGACATTTTCATGCTCAATGTGGCAGCGCTTGCGCTTGCAGTCGCCGGTGCCATATTTTCTGACAAATTTAAGATCGCAGGATTTGCCGCTAAACATTTCACGGCAATAAAGATCATTCTCCTGGCGCTTATCGGTATCGGCGGTGTTGTATTGACACTGTCGTGCGGACTGGGATCCGGCGTGGATCAGCTTTATGTTCAGCAGAGTGTGTCTGAACTCCGCAACGGCATCAATGATTCTTTCAAGCCGCTGATGTATATGGATATGTGTTCCAATCAGTACGGATTTGCATGTGTGTCTTATCTGATAAGTCTTGTGGCAGGGCCATTAAATTTCACGGCTTTCAGGCTTATCAATGTGTTTTTCCTTGTTCTGCTCTACAGCGAACTGTCACTTGTCGGCAAACAGATCGGGCTTGGCAGAACAAGTCAGCTTCTTGTGATCCTGATGGGAGTGATATTCCTGCCGACAACACTTTATGTTCTGTTCATATACGGCAACATAGCAGGATTTGCCCTGTCGGTTCTTGCAGTCAGGCTCATGACAGACTGCTTCATCTCTCACAGGAAAGCATATGGGATATTATCCTGCCTTGCCATGTTTGCCGCATGCCTTTACAAATCAAATTACATGATCTTTGCGGTTGGCATTGGAATATATTGTCTGTTCAAGGCTTTGAACCTGAAAGACTACAAGAAACTCATATATGTTCCGGCACTCATAATGGTTATATGGTTATCTTCTGCTGCACCTCTGGCGGTCATGCGCAATCTTACGGGACTTCCTCTTAACGGAGGAGAAAGCTATATGTCATATGTTGCCATGGGAGTTCAGGACAATGCCCAGAATTCCGCAGGAGGATTTAACGGATTCAATGCGGATTCCTATAAGGCTCTGAACGGCGATAAGGAGGCTCATGCAGAATATTCCACTGAAGTATACAAGCAGATAATGACGGATATGATCTCAGATCCCGCTTACATGATCAACTTCTTTACGCGCAAGCAGCTTCATCAGTGGACAGACCCCGTGTATAAATCTTACTGGTCTTCCCAGTCGGTTCCCCAGTACGATACGGCACAGTGGGTATACAGGCTCCTCCGTCCCGATCTTGAATATCCTGTCGTAATATTCTTCTCATTCTTCCAGATAGCGGTATGGTCAGGAGCAATACTGTTCATATGGTTTGGCAGAAATCATGAGCAGATAACAGAGGCCCTTATCATGCCCATGATCTTCATCGGGGGATTTATCTTTCATACTTTCTGGGAAGCAAAATCGCAGTATGTATTCCCGTTCTTTGTAATCCTTTTCCCTGTAAGCATCATAGGATGGAAGATGTTTTCCACTGCATTTGCAGGCAGGGATAAGACACCTCTCAAAGAGAAGATCGATAAGCTGAATCACTCTACTTTCACATGGACGTTCTCATTTACCCTGGTTGCGGCAGCCGTGGTCTTAGTCTTTGCCGAAGTTCTCGGTCTGTCATCGGTCAGGATGCAGTTATCCCAGGACAGGGCTCTTTATAAAGAATATCTTGATCACGGTTACAGACAGTCATGGAACCCTCTTGATGACGGGACATATCTGCTGTCAAACGGAGCAATGGATATCGAATGCGAGATCGTCAACAGGGGTGACAAGACAATCATTAAGGAGATCGGATCAGACAGATATCTGACTGCCGTGATCACCGGTGTCGGTACCGGAACTCTCGAATGGGAGGAGCCTGACGGAGGAAAGGGACAGTTATTCAAGTTATATCTTACTGATGACAATAAGATAATTGCGGTGCATAATGATGAATATGTATTCGGTAATTCCGGGAATGAACTGAAAGTGTATATGGTTCCGTACGGGACACTTGACTGGTCGCTTCCGAACGAGGGCATGACCTGGGATTACCAGAAGAGATAATAGGGGGACCTTATGAAAGACATCCTGAAGCTTATCGGTTTATATGCTCTGATCTATGTTTTTTATAGTGTTATATTCGTGCTTCTTTTCCACACGGGATTTCTGGCAGGAATGGAAGTTTTGATGTACCGCGGCATAGTGTTCATCATCATTACCGGGATCCTGTCGGCAGTCACAATGGGTGTTGTCCGTAAGTTCTGGAGCTTTATCACCATCAGGGACATCATAATGGTCTTCGTTATATTCTGCTGTGTAAACACCGTTTTATTTACGCTTATCCCCGTAACCGTGGAGAGATCCGTGTCGGTATTTACTCTCAGCTACATGGATGAGAATTCGGATCAGGCCTTTACCAAAGAGGATGTTCAGGAGATATTCACAAGCAAGTATGTCATAGATTACGGCGCATTCGATAAGAGATTCGATGAGCAGATCGTGACAGGTTCTATAGTTGACAACGGCGACGGAACATATTCCATTACTGACACAGGCCGCAGGATCGTCAGCATGTTCAGAATGGTTGCCAAGTGGTTCAACACTGACCAGAGACTGGTCTATCCTAACGAGAACTGATTACAGGGGGTATATATTTATGCGCAGGTTATGTTCTTCTTTCTTTGCAATGGTGCTGATAGTAGCACTGATGGCAAGCACGGTATCGGCAGCAACGTACAGGACTTTTTATATTACTTATGATGTCGACAATTCGAAAGCCAGATCGATGCTTTCCCTCATCAATGAATTCCGTACGAGCGGTGACGGGTGGTACTGGAATGCTTTTGATACGGCAAAGTATTATACCGGAGTTTTGGATGCATATTCTTACGATTACGATCTCGAACAGATCGCCCTTCAGAGAGCATATGAAGCTGCGGTACTATTCGATCACTCAAGACCTGACGGATCGCTTTGCACCACATGTACATATAACGGAACATCTACTTATGGCGAGTGTATCGCAGTAAGGGCTTCCTCGGCGGCAATTGCTTTCGAGTATCTGAGGGAGGATAATTATCATTTTGCAGGACAGGGCCACAGAAGAGCTATGCTCAGTGAGGAATTCACTGCGATCGGTATCGCTCATGTCAGTTATGAAGGATATGATGTTTGGGTTCAGGAATACGGACATGAGAACAGCGGTGCTCCATATACGGAACCCATCGTCGGAACAAGGACAGGCACCATCAGAGCTGACATCTCCAATGCGGAATTCCGTATAGAAGCAGATACCATAAATGCCGGATGCGGAGTCCAGATCCCTCTTACGGATATCCAGGGATGCTTCAAACTTGATGAATACAGCCCCGGACTCAGGATCCCTTACAGTGAACTGTCCAATGTAACCTGGACATCCAACAATACAAATGTTGCCAGGATAATCAACAATACGACGCTTGAGACGGTCAGCCACGGAACCGCCCAATTGTCCCTGAGTGCAGTTTTTAACGGCAAGACTTATACTGCAACGGTTCCGGTAAATGTTAACAGGATCTCTGTGACACTGGCTGATGTCAAGATCAGCGTTCCCGACTGCAGCTACAGTATGCGTCCGGTATATCCCGAGCCTGTCATCACTTATATGAATAAGACACTTGTCAAGGACGTGGATTATACACTTGACTATTCCAACAATACAAATCCTTCAACATCCTCATCGAAAGGACAGATCAACGTAACAGGTATCGGAAATTATATCGGTTCGAGAGTTGTATACTTCACGATATCAAAAAGGGATATCAATGACTGTACGTTTGCCCAGGTTCCTGAATATACATATACCGGCAGAGCGATCAAGCCTACTGTCGACGGCAACGTTACTTTCGATGGCATGGAACTGACATATAATACTGATTATACATATAAGTATTCCAATAATGTGAATGCCGGCAACAGAGCCACGATCACGCTGACAGGCAAAGGTAATTTTACCGGTACAAAGACAATTTATTTCACGATCAATCCTATAGATTTTACAGGAGTTGCCACGATCGATCCGATAGAATCACAGGAACTGGCAGGGTCTGCAGTAAGACCTGATGTAACTGTTACATACAAGAGCAAGACGCTGGTAAAGGACAGCGATTATACTTTGTCTTACCTGAACAATACCGCACCCGGAACGGGAACGGTAATAGTAACAGGAACAGGCAATTATTCGGGTACCGTATCGGCTGAATTTGAGATCACCGGAAATTCTGTTATTACAGGATGGGTCAAGGAAGACGGTGTATGGCATTACTATAATGAAATCGGACAGCTGGAGTCAGGATGGATCTACATTGACGGAATTTATTATTACCTTGATCCTGATAATAATAACGCAATGACAACCGGCTGGCTTCAGATAGGCGGGAAATGGTATTTCTTCAATGCTTCCGGTGCAATGCAGAAGGGGTGGCTCAGCCGCGGCAGGAACTGGTACTATCTTGACGGCAGCGGAGCACAGGTATTCAGCTGGAAGAAGATAGACGGCAAATGGTATTTCTTCGACAGAACTTCAGGCGCAATGGTAACAGGCGGATGGAAGAAGATCGATAACACATGGTACTACTTCAGAGATTCCGGTTCCATCGCAGTCGGCTGGGAGAGGATAGAAGGCAAATATTATTATTTCAATTCCAACGGCGAGATGCAGAAGGGGTGGATAAAAGACAGCGGCAAATGGTATTACATGGATTCATCAGGAGCCATGGTAACCGGATGGAAGTACATCAATAAGGTCTGGTATTACTTTAATACAAGCGGAGCAATGCTGGCTGATACTACGGCTACTATCGATGGCAAACAGTATACATTTGATGCAAACGGCAAATGCCTGAATCCTTGATCATAATTAACGGGAGGTATAAATATGGTTAGAAAGATTACTAAGAATATTGCGGCAATGCTTGTTGCCGTGATACTTATCAGTTTTACTTCATTTATTAATGTCAATGCATTTACTCTCACAGATGATGAGGTTGACCTGTATGCGCTGAACAGTAACTGGGATGGAATGATCTCAATCCCGTCTTCATATACAACGCAGTATCAGATCACACCTTCCGGCAGCGGTACTGCGACTTACAGGGTGCTGTCGCAAAATCAGGCAGGGTATACAGGCAGTGATTATAAGTCTACAGCAGTTACAGTATCTGCCACAGGTCTTGTTGAGCCCGGTATCCAGACATGGTACTGGAAGAACGGATTCGGCTCAACCGGATATATAGAAGACTATACAAGAATTGAACTTCGCCCCATAACAGGAACGGCAGTTGTCCGTGTGACTGTGGGATCTGAGTATCATGATATTACCTTCCACACCATAGACTATGCAGGTGTTTACTATAATGAACAGGTGGACAATTATATAGCTTCCCATATTACACCTGATATGAGCGTAAAGGAGATTGCGACAGCCGCAGCAGTCTATGCAGCATCTTTTAATTACAGTGCCAGTTATTCTTCTGCGGCAGGAATGGTAATATCAGGCGGCGGAGACTGCTGGGCAAGCACATCTCTCGTGTGTGATATTTGCAGCAGATGCGGATTAAAAGCATGGGCCAGAGCAGCCAACAGGGATGCGGGAGCCGGATCCGGACACAGAAATGCCATGGTCGAAGATCCCGCAAACGGCGTATGGTATCTGGTGGATGCAGGATACAGCGAACCTGCTCCGCGTTACTATATTGTCGGGACAAGAACTTCGCTTTTCAGTTATAAACTGTTGTGGGTCGATGGTCAGAATTATGCCTCGGTTTATCAGTATGATGCAGATCCTGACACATATGCGCAGACGACGGTTCTGGAGGTGCCTTCTGAGATCGCATCATATCCTGTATGTGGAATATACGATACATTCCTCTATGGTGATACATATGTTCAGCAGGTAGTACTGCCTGACAGTATACAAAGTATCAATGCACGTGCTTTCTTCAACTGCACTAATCTTAAGGAGATCAATATTCCTTTGGCAACAAAAACAATCGGAGAATATGCATTCTTCAACTGTAACTCCCTTACGGATGTTTATTATGCCGGAACTGAGGAGGAGTGGAACAATATCACCATCGAAGCTAATAACGATACTCTCCTGAATGCTACGATCCATTTCCGCAAGACCGGATGGGTCAAGGAGGACAATGTCTGGCATTATTATGATGATAACGGACAGCTGATGTCTGGATGGATCACCCTTGACGGAACAACTTATTATCTTGATCCTTCTAATGGCAATGCTATGGCAACTGGCTGGAAGAAGATTGACGGCAGCTGGTATTATTTCAGTGCAAGCGGCGCTATGACAACAGGTTGGAAGAAGATCTCCGGCAAGTGGTATTTCTTAGACCGCAGTTCAGGCGCCATGGTGACAGGCGGATGGAACAGGATCGACGGTAAATGGTATTATTTCACAGATTCCGGAGCCATAGCAATCGGATGGAAGAAGATAGACGGGGATTACTACTTCTTCAATGCAGCAGGTGAGATGCAGAAGGGCTGGGTAAAGGATAACGGCAAGTGGTATTACATGAATGCTTCGGGCGTCATGGTTACCGGCTGGAAGTATATCAATAAAGTGTGGTATTACTTTGATCAGAGCGGTGCAATGCTTGCAGATACTACGGTAACTATCGACGGAGTTGAGTACACCTTCGCTTCATCCGGAGCACTGCAATAACATCAGGAGATGATATAAGACAACAAAAAGCGGGGCCGTAAAGCCCCGCTTCTGTTATCTAAAGGAATGATTATTTATTTTCTTCCTTGACCTCTTTTGTTTCAGTGCTCTCAGCAGGTGCTGCAGGAGTTGCAGGTGCTGCAGATGCTGCCTTTGCAGCCTTCTTCTTTGCGTTCTTTTTCTTGACCGACTTGATGATTCCTTTGATGATGAGAACTGCGATCACAACGATTACTGCAAAGATGAGAAGATAAGGGAGAGCTGCTACGAATCCGATGATGAAATCCTTACCGTCTTCTCTGATATCCTCAAGACTGTCCTTAAGACCCTCTGCGATCTCTTCACCGAAAGTGAGTTTCTTTGTCTCGATCTGTTCTGTCTCTTCGAGAACTTCGCGTACGAAGAGTGTGAGTGTGCTGTAGGATGACTGATTCTCAAGAACTCTTGCACGTGACTCATAGCTCTCGATCTCATAACGCACTTCTGTCAGACGGCTCTGAAGAGTAATTACTGCTTCAAGTGAATCTGCCTGAGCCAGGAGGTTCATCAGAGTCTCCTGCTCAACGCGGAGTGATCTTATGCGTGACTGGATGTCGGAATACTGAAGTGTTACATCTTCGGTATTCTCGTTTGTTGACAGTACTGTGCTGGACTGACCTACAGTATTTACGAGATCATCGAGCTTGTCGATCGGGACTCTGATCACATAATTGATATTCCTTAAGTCACCGTTCTTGCCTGTACCGCTTCCGTTGGATGATTCAATATAACCGCCGAGTTCGGATACCTTTGCTGCGATGGCATTGTTTACGGCATCGTAATTTGTCGTCTCGACATTCATTGTCACTCTGCGGATAAGCATTGTGTTGGCGGGAAGCTGTGAACTGTTGTTTCCGGTTCCTGCATTAGAAGCCTGATCCATGTTTGCAGATCTGTCACCGGCTTCTTCTGTCAGACCTTCCATATCGTACGCATCATCGTACTCTACATCATCGTAATACTGGGCAGCCATAGTCGTCTCAGCAGCATATTCTCCTTCATAATAGGAGTCGCCGCTTAATGCATTGATATCACCCTTCATGTGAGAAGATGAACTCCTTGAACTGCATCCGGCAGCCGAAAGCATAATGACACCTGCCAGGGCAAAAGCAGCTATCTTAGTAAATCTCTTCATATTCTTGTTCCTCCGTTTTTATGTTTAAATTCGAGTTACTGCCATTAATACAACCGGCAACATCAAAATGTTGCACCGTTTGCAAAAAAATTATTCTTCAGGCTTCTGGTAGAAGTTCCCCGCGAGTTTTTCCGTCCTTACTTCATTTATAAAAGCCTTGTTATCGACGTCCTTTACAGCCTTTATAACATGTTTTACTATCGGTCTGTCTACAACAGAATAAACTACATTGCGTTCACAGTGCCCGTACGATCCCTCTCCTTCAAGTATGGTTGCACCGTGCTTGGATATGGAGTAGATGACATCTGATACTTCCTGCGGTTTTGTAGTAACGATAAAAAGAGTGGATCTCTGGAATTTACGGTAGAACAGTCTTATCGACATGGTCGATACATACTGGAATATGATCGAGTATAATGCTTTATCCCATCCGAAGAGAATACCTGCAGCAACCAGGATCAATGCATTAAATCCGAGAACATAATTGAATGCATCAACACCCTTGCGCACTGACAGGAAGATGGCAATGATATCCGTTCCCCCGAACGTTGCCCCCGCTCTTAAGCAGATGCTTATGGCTACGCCGTTGATGAGTCCTCCGAAGATGCTGATGAGAAGGATGTCTTCAGTAATGACAATACCCGGAATGAGGTCCGTGATGATGCCTGAGACGAGGATCATCAGGAGTGAATAGAAAGTGAACTTCTTTCCGACGTATCTGAACCCTATATATACAGGGATACTGTTGATGATCAGGTTGATTACGGTAAAGGGAGGGGAAAATCCAAACCAGGTCTCGGTCATATGCTGGATGAGGATCGTAAGGCCGTTAGCGCCTCCCGGATACAATCCTGCCGTCCTGACGAAAGACTTGATGTTAAAGGCCATGATCACAGCCGCCACAAAGATAACAAAAATGGTCAATATGTCCTTTTTGGTAAATGACGGCCGCTTCATATCAAGCCCTCCGGTATGTCAGATCCTGCCGAATCCTACTGCTTTCCTTACCATCTCATACTTTTCTTTTGCAATCTTATTGGAATAATCTCTTCCCGCATCAAGAACATCGTCAACGATGCCGGAATTGATAACTTCATTATACTTATCCTGGAATGATACGATCTTGGGGATGACGACCTCGGCAACACCTTTCTTAAGGTCTCCGTATCCGCCGTCCTTGAACTTTGCAACAGCATCGTCGATGGACACTTCCGCAAATACGGAATAGAGAGTAAGAAGGTTGGATACTCCGGGCTTGTTCTCCTCATCGAAAGCAACGACTCCGTCACTGTCAGTTACGGCACTCATGATCTTCTTCCTGATCTGCTTCTCGTCATCTGCAAGGAAGATAGCACTCTTGGGGTTATCTGTTGATTTGCTCATCTTCGCTTCAGGATTCTGAAGGTCTCTTATCTTAGCGCCTACTGAAGGGATGAGAGGTTCGGGGATAACGAACATCTCTCCGTAACGGTTGTTGAATCTCTCGGCAAGGTTTCTTGCAAGTTCAACATGCTGCTTCTGATCGATTCCCGTGGGAACGTATTTTGCATCGTAGAGAAGGATATCTGCCGCCATTAGGTCGGGATATGTAACGAGACCTTCAGTGAAAGCTTCGTTCTTTGCCGACTTCATCTTGAACTGATGCATTCTCGTAAGATCACCATGGGGTGTATGGCATTCGAGTATCCATGACAGATTTGCATGATAAAGATTCTCCGACTGGATGTAGATATGCATGTCGGGAAGGTTGGGGTCAACGCCGCAGGCGATATACATTGCAACGGCATTGATTATATTCTTATGAAGAGCTTCAGGATCCTGCGGGACTGTAATGGCGTGCATGTCAGGCACGAAGAGAAATGTCTCATATTTCTTCTGGTAATTAGCGACCTGGCTGATGCCGCCGCAGTAATTACCGATCGTAAGTGTTCCACTGGGCTGAAGGCCCGTTAAGAGTCTGTCCATTTAATATAACCTCTTTATAATTGTTTTAGAATGCGTATATTGTATCACAATGCTATAATTGATGATACGATGGAACAGAAAAGTGACAGATCAGCCCCAATACCCATTTCTGTCAGAAACAAAGAAAGCGGAGATCAGGTAATCATGGTGTATATTTTTGTTGCTCTTTATTGCGAAGCAAAACCTGTCATCGACCGGTTGGGTCTGACTGTCGAATGTGATCATCCGTTCTGCACTTATACTGATCCCGAAGGCGAGGTCAGACTGATCCTGACAGGCATGGGAAAGATGAATTCTGCCATGGCTGTATCCTATGTGTGCGGAAGGTTTGATGCCGGCAACGACATTCTGGTAAATATCGGAACATGCGCCGGAGGGAAGAACAGGAATGGTGCTTTCCTCATCAACAAGGTGACGGATAAAGAAACGGGGAAGAGTTATTATCCTGATATGATTTACAATATTGGGCTGCCCGAAAGTGAGGTTACGACATTAAATGTTATCGCATCAGAAGAACTGACATCCGGGGATGACGATATGCTGTGGGAGATGGAGGCATCCGGATTTATCAGGAGTGCTCTTCATTTCGCATCACCCCATTGCATACAGCTGATAAAGGTTGTATCTGATAACGGCGCGGAAGAAGGCAGGCAGATTACAGATAAGATGCTGACTTCAGTTATTGCTGACAACATGGAAAAGATCATAAAAGCTATTGAAGTGCTTGCAGCGGTCACGGCTGTTGAAGAGCATCCCGTTATCGATGTCAGCGCGGTTGAATCTGAGTTCAAGTGTTCCGAGACGATGAGGCAGGACCTGATAAAGCTCCTGACATACTGCAGGAACAGTAGAAGAGATCATGAGGCAATACTGGATAAGATGAGAGAAGAAGGAATGATACCGGCACCTGACAGGAAGGCCGGCAAGGAGGCATTAAATGACTTCAGGCGCAGGATACTTCAATAAGTTCTTTTCTCATGTATATGTCGAGAAGAAGGCAGCAGATCTCCCGCATACAAAAGAGATCCTAAGCCGTCTTCCTCAGTCTGAGATAATATACATCGATCATTACAAAGATGTCTTCAACAGGGGCAGACAGGATTATTCGCAGCAGAAGAGATCAACTGCGCTTATCCTTGCGGTCAATGACGGAGAACTTGTATATAAGGGAGCTCCGGTATGCCAGTCATTCAGGCAGAAGGATTTCTATTATACGGCTTCTTCAATGAACTGCCCCTTTAACTGTGAATACTGCTTTCTTAAAGGCATGTACAGCACTGCCAACATCGTCTGTTTTGTTAATTTCGAAGACTATGCAAAGGCCTTGTTAAAGCTTGACAGACCATATGTCTGTGTCTCATACGATACTGACCTCATAGGGTTGGATCATATTACGGGGCAGGCGTCTCTCTGGGCTGAATTTGCAAGGGAACATCCCGATATCCTGATCGAGATCAGGACAAAAGCCGCTCCTGCCAAGTGTGTTCCTCTGCCCAATCTCATTTATGCTTTCACTTTGTCTCCGGACAGCATTGCAAAGAGATTTGAGAAGAACATGCCTCCGCTTAAGGCAAGGCTTGTGGCGGCCTCGAAAGCAATGGATGACGGGTGTCAGGTAAGACTCTGCTTTGATCCCATGATATATGTTAAGGATTGGGAGATATGCTACAATGAACTGGTGGAGCAGACGGCACAGTCTATCGATATGTCAGGATTGAGAGATGTCAGCATCGGCACGTTCAGGATATCTTCCCAGTACCTTAAGGCAATGCGCAGGCAGCAGCCTTATTCTGAGATCTGCTGGTTTCCGTTTGACAATGATGACGGGTACGCCGTTTATCCTGAAGAAATAAACAGGAAGATGACCGGATACATGCGGGATCTTATCTCGCAGCATATTGACGGCAGCAGAATATGGATCTGACAACAACACTGAACAAATCACGCAGGGAGATAATGGGAATAGCGGCGATCATGATCGTCATTTTCCATGTCTGGCTTCCTGTAATCTTTGATCTTCCCGTGCTGCCTGAACTTGAAGCCATATGGAAAAGACTGGGGAATATGGGTGTGAGTATTTTCTTCCTGTATTCCGGCATGGGACTGTATAAGTCACTTTGCCATAATACGGTCGGAGTATTCTATTATCACAGGATCAGGAGGATAGTCCTGCCTTTTCTTGTAACGGGCATCATAAGTGCATTTGCATATAAGTGGACATTTATCCACTTTATCAAAGCAGTAACGGGATTCCTTTTCTTTACGGGAGACATTCACGGACTTCTCTGGTTTGTTCAGGCGATATCTGTCTGCTATCTTCTCTATCCTCTGTATCATAAACTGATATCGAAAACGGCATATCCCGTTAAGGTAACGGTTCTTATATCAATGATCTTCATTCTGATCTCAGCTGTGTTCAGAGCTCTGGGATCGGAGGATTATGACATCGTGTTCCAGAGGATCCCGGTATTTCTTCTGGGAATACTGATCTCAAGGACCGGTTCTGAGCGGAAGATATTGGTCGGGAAAAAGCATCTTCTTCTGATGCTGCCGGCGATGGCTTTCGGGATCTTTGCAGCAACGAAGTTATCTCCGGTACTGTTCTTCTATCATTGCTTTTTTGAATTATTTGCAGCAGTTCCTCTGTGCATATATCTGTCCATCCTGTCAGACAAGCTCACGGACGGATTTTTCCTGAAGAAGGCACTGGCTTTTACCGGTAAGATGTCGTTTGAAATATACTGTGTCCACACACTTTTGTTCAACCAGGCAATCCTTCCTCTTATTAATACTTACGGGAAGAGATTTTTCACCCAGCCGCCGAATCTCCTCATCAATACGTTGGTTATAGCATTAACCATTCCTATAGCATTTATTCTTTATAAACTGAATCAGGTTGTCTTCTCACTGATCGATAAGAAGACAAAAAAGGATTAGGTCTTTGTTTTGGCCTTATCTTTATACAATGCCTCATCGGCTCTGTTGAGTGCATCCTGGAAATCCTTAACGTCGCCGTTGTAAACAGAATATCCGATGCTTGCAGTCAGTTCGTAAGGAGAGCCTGCATCTTTGTTGAACTGGATCATTGTCTTCCTGATCCTTGTGCACAACTGCTTTATGCGTTCCTCGTCATCCGTTCTGGCGATGATGATGAATTCATCTCCACCGTATCTTGCAATGAAAGGTCTGATCGTATTGTCAGTACAAGAAGCCTTGAGTGCATCTGCAGCTCTCTGAAGAGCAAAGTCGCCTTCAACATGGCCGTACTTATCGTTGATGCTCTTGAACTTATTGAGGTCGATCATAATGACATAGTGGGTAATCCTGTCGCTGCCGAGCCTTGACGATTCATTTGCTATATATCTCTTGAGCTGGGTTCTGTTGTTGAGATTTGTAAGTGCATCGATCGAGACCTGATTGTCGAGGGATACGATGTAGACATAGATCATGGTGATCGTGGATCCGAAGCAGAAGAGAGGGGCTCTCAGCCACTGCGTCTGAAGTGTTCCGAATACTGAGACTATTATCGGATAGATCACGAAAGCAACATACTGGGATCTCACCGCGTAATTCTCCTTGCGCACCGCTTTCCCGAATGCCCGTACCGCACTGATGATTATATAGAGGGCAGGGATGAATATCAGAAGGACATAATACAGGGTTGTAGGATTATTGAGTTTGTCGAGAACTGCCTGAGGGAAGAACGGAAACAGGATGAGCATTATGATAAGTTCCAGGAGAACGGGCAGGGAGATAATGGCTCTGTTCCTGTCTTTGTAAACGTATTTCTCTCCGCATGTCATTTCCTCATGAATAAACCAGAAACATGTGATGCAGCAGAGAAGAACAGCATTTGAGATGTTGACAATGGATGCGGTAAGTCTCGTGTGAGGGATCTTGTTGGCAAGGATCAGTACCCACAGGATATCACTGATGAAGTACATGATATGGCTTATTACGATACTGTCAAACACTCTCTGCTTTTCCTGCCTGTCGACATTGCCGAGGCTCCGCATGAGAAGCATCGCAAAGATAATAATGCATACAATATTTGCTTCTATGTAGAAAAATGTGTAGTTCAGTATCATACCGATATATTACCACATTTGTGGCAATTTGATGGCAAGGGTTGACTTTGTTGGTTTACGACTGTAAACTGACAGCAGTTTATGATCGTAAACCAACGGAGGAATAAAGGATGGACGAATTAATGTTATGCGAGAGCGAGTATCGTCTTATGGACGTTATATGGAAGTATGCTCCCGTTGAATCAGGAAGGCTCGTCAAGATATGTGAGAACGAGCTTGACTGGAAGAAGTCAACTACATACACCATATTGCGCAAACTCGTGGCCAAGGGGATGGTCCGTAATGATGATGCTACAGTAACAGTTCTTATTCCGAGAGACCGCGTACAGAAGTTTGAGAGTGAGAGGATAGTGACCAAGTCATTCGGAGGGTCGCTGCCGTCATTCCTCGCATCTTTCCTCGGTGACAGGACATTGTCTGACAACGAGGCGGACGAACTTATCAGTCTTATTGATAAGTACAGGAAAGAGAACTGATATCGCAGGGGGTAGAGCGTATGAGTGATCTATTTATGAATATTCTGCATATGAGCCTTACCGGAAGCGTCGTTATCCTGGTCGTAATACTTGTCAGGATGCTGATGAAGAGGATGCCGAAGAAATACATGTATCTTCTCTGGGGCATTGTCGGGTTCAGGCTTCTTTGCCCGGTAACATTGGAATCGAGTTTTTCCATCTTTAACATCAGACCGATCAGAAATTCGATCGAGCAGGTCAGAGATCTTCCTCTG
>Ga0247611_10006580_pt1 | contig 14845 bp, 8 predicted proteins | sample 177DNAGHGhighgp2_FD_192422 | JGI IMG/M metagenome (GOLD analysis project Ga0247611, IMG submission 192422) | Sheep rumen microbial communities from Palmerston North, Manawatu-Wanganui, New Zealand - 1770 DNA GHGhigh gp2 | ecosystem: Host-associated > Mammals > Digestive system > Stomach > Rumen ...
TTCAGGCAGCGAAGCCATACGCTTTATGATGTCGTCCCACTCGGCATGGCGTGGCAGTCCCTGGCGCTCGCGCCATGTCTGTGCAGTGGTGAGTCCGTAAACCCAGTAAGCCTGCTCAAAGGGGTGACAGTAAGAGAAATCCTTAGACATTGACTCCTGCATGGCTGTCTGTCCATAGAGACGTATAGGACCGTTGCCTGTGACGCACGAAAGGGCGAAGTCAGCCATAAACTCGGCAGTCTCCTCCACGTGCTTTGCATACTTCGCCACTGCGGCGGCAGAAGGGTTATGGCGGTACATCTCCTCAGCCATGTAGATATAATGAGGTTGCTGCCATGTGAGGAACGAACCCACGTTAGACGGTGACTCACCCACCCACGGGTCTGTCATCTTCATCCATCGTATGCCCTTGAAGTGCTGGCGCTCTGCTATCTGCTTAGCATAAGGATATGCCTTATTGTCGTACCACTCAAGTATCTTCTCCATGACCTCAGGACGGTTCCACAGTGAGAAATCGACCATGTGCCACCACGTCATCTCAAGATGCGGGCGTCCGAACCATGAGTTATATGTAAGACCTGTCTCCTGTGGAGGTGTATCGTTAGCGCAGTTGATAAAGGTAAGATACTGTGACAGTACCACACGGCGCTCCAGTTCCCTTGCCCTTGCGTCTGTGCACTCTGAGAAATCGACGATGGCACCCTCGTTCCACCAGTTGTTCCAGAAGGCTGCCACATCGGCAAAACCCTTCTTCAGGTTCTTTGTATCAACGGCGCCAGCCAAGTCACCACTTTCCACATAGCTAACCCTTACCGTCACGTCATCAGACTTTGGAACAAGTGCATAGGTATGTGGCTTTATCTCCGTAACAGAGGCCTTACCCGTCCATGACATCACGACATAATAGACGGAATTATCTATGACATGTTTGATTTCCACACAGTTAGAATTTCTCTTTTCTATTTTAGAACTATGCTTGTCGGCATTACCCCAATCTGACGCAGCATCTGCATGCTTACCAGTAACGTATGGCAGTGAAAGACAGATATATGCGTTTCCTTTCTTAAAGGCTTTTGTCTTTACATTGAAGAGCATTGCAGAAGAATAAGCATCTGCAGCGGTATTCACCGTATAAGCCTCGCCACCCACGCTGAATTTCGACGTGATGACGCCGTCATATATGTTGAGTGTCTGGTTGATATCCTTAACGGCAGTGACGGGCAGTTCCCTGCCACCGTCAGTAAATACGAAGCCTACGTTGCCGAGGTTCAGGCGATGAGGGTTTACGCGGAAATACTCCGTAGCGTCCTTGTTCTTTCCCTCCGTCTTATACTCTACGGCATACACCTCTTCATGGCCATGACCGAGGTTCATGGTCTTTTGTGTATCCTCAGGCTTGAGTCCCTTGGTGTTAGGGAACGAGTGCCATCCCCAGTCTGACATAGCACAGAGCGGCACGCCATTCTCACATTCCTTAGGGAAAGACTGCAGTCCGGTGACATCAACGGTGACAGCGAAGTGGCCGTTGCCCACACTCAGTGAGTTGAGGGCATCAAACTGTGTCACTACGGGGTTATTACGTGTCACCACGGCCTTGCGGTCTATAGACTGCGCATTAGCCGAGATACAGACTGCTAATAGTATTGATGTTATAATGCTTTTCATCATATATTCTTTATCACCATGGATTGTTGTTTAGTCTTAATCAAACTGTCTTTCCTAAGGGAATCAACAGACAAGCTGTCTGGTTTCTCAGTCTCTTCCCTCTTTGCCGGAGGTGTGGTATGCGTATGTAACAACTTCACGTTACGTACGGCAGCCAGGCGCAACGTCGTAGAATAAGGGTCTGAGGAATCAGAATTCAGGTTCCTTCCCAAGATAAAATATCCCTTTATCTCTTTGACATGCAACCTCTGCACTTCATTGTTAACCGTTATGACACCATGACCGTCAACATTGACGTGAGTTACATTTGTTGATATGCTGTCATTATCATAATATACATTCATCACCGCTGTCACGTCACGATAGCCGTCCTGGAATATATACTGCACATCAAACTGTAAGGTCAAGCGGTCACCATCCTCAAAAGTGGAGTCTGGCTCTACAGCATAAGTCAGGAGGTTAAACGGAGACTGTTGCATAAGGATGAACGCAGACTCGTTCTTCCACACATTGGTGGTGTCAGCCCCATCGTCCATCATGCCGTCAACCTTTCCTCCAAGCGCCACCACATCTTGCTGGATACGCTCATTCAGCCTTTTATATATGCCATGCAGCTTATCGGCATTACGACAATAATAGTTAAACGAGGAATCCCATTCCTCCTGGCTGATGTCATATTTCTTCAGCACACTTGCCCTCAACGTTATGACATTCTGCTCCAGGGGCGCATTCTCATAGACAGCCTGTGCCACATGCATGTCATACAACACATCCTCCATATCATCCTCGCTGAGCACGCCAGAAGGAAGGGATGGAGCACATGCCATAAACATGAGCATCAACACTATGAAAGACAGACTCTTTTTCAATGGACTATCCCTGATAATTCTTTCTTACAAAATAGCAATAATGCCACCACACTGACAGAGATGCAGGCATCAGCAAAATTGAACACAGGCGAGAAGAAGATGAAAGGTTGTCCTCCCCATACCGGGAACCAGTCTGGATAATCCGTCACAATCAAAGGGAAGTAGAACATATCCACCACCCTTCCCTGCAAGAAAGGAGCGTAGCCTGTACCGAAGTCAACGAAGAAAGAGGCATAGTAAGGAGATGCGCCACTGAACATCATGCCATAGAACATACAGTCTATCAGATTTCCTGCAGCCCCGGCAAGTGTCATTGACAATAACAGAATCCACAATGTGCGGGCATTGCTCTTTATCTGCTTCCAAATATACCACACACCTACGCAGCAAGCTACGAGCCTGAAGGTACTTAGGGCATATTTCGGAATAAACGTCATACCGTATGCCATGCCGTTATTTTCCACAAACGACAGATAGAACCAGTCAGTTATGTGAATGCTCTCATGCAAACACATATTTGTCTTCACCCAAATCTTTATTGACTGGTCTATTATCAGCAATACTATTACAAACAGGGAATACATTATTCCTTGTTTCACGCACCTTGTCATACTTCTATCCGCTGTTAACTTCTTAATCGTTAGGCAAATCAGTGGTCTTTCTTCATCTTTGACTCTACTGAGAGCGTAGCATGAGGAACAGCACGGAGACGCTCCTTCGGAATCAGTTCTCCGGTCATTCTGTCCACTCCGTAAGTCTTATTAGCTATTCTTATCAGAGCAGCCTCAAGTCCCTGTATGAACTTCTGCTGGCGCTGTGCAAGCATTATGGTCTCCTGACGATTCTGAGTTGTAGAACCCTCCTCCAGTATCTTGTATGTAGGAGATGTGTCTGCCACATCATTACCCTCGTCATTACGCAACGACTTCATCATATCGTTATAGTCACGACGCGCCAACACTAATTTTTGTTCTATAATCTCCTTGAACTCTGCAAGGTCCTCGTCACTGTAGCGTTTTTTTATTTCTGCCATAATTGTTTAGATTTTATTGTTAGTCTTTATTAATACTTATCTTTGCAGTGAATTCTCCAAAATCTGTATCAACGCCGTCAGTCACCTCACCTGTTGTCAAGGCATTAGCCAGCACCTGAGCTGCAATATGCTCCTTGAAGGCATCCACAGCCTGTACCAGTTCCTGACGATTCTCTATTACCACTCTGATGCGGTCTGTTATCTCAAGGCCTGTCTCCTTACGGAGGTTCTGTATGCGCTTGATGATAAGACGTGCCATACCCTCGTTTCTCAGTTCTGGTGTAATATCAATATCAAGAGCCACTGTTATCTTTCCTTCCTGAGCGATTGTCCATCCAGGGATGTCCTCTGATATGATTTCCACGTCAACGGCCTCTATCACGGTGCTGTTTCCTTCTACATCGAGGGTAATAGAGCCATTAGCTTCCAATTCAGCTATCTGCTCCTGGCTGATGCCCATGACTGCTGCATTCACAGCTTTCATCAGCTTACCATATTTCTTACCCATAGTGCGGAAGTTACACTTCACCTTCTTAACCAGCTGCATACCTGAGCCTTCCTCGATGAATGTCAGTTCCTTGACATTAGTCTCGGCAAGGATTACCGATGCCATGCGCTCTATGCGCTCACGCAACTGCTTGTCGCCGGCTGGTATAGAGATGGCCTGCAGAGCCTGTATCACAGGTATCTTAACCTTCTTACGCAGTGAGAGCACCATTGATGTAACCTGCATGGCTACCTGCATAGCCTGCTCCAACTCGGTGTCTATTTTCTTCTCATCTGCCTGTGGGAAGTTTGCAAGGTGTACGCTGAGAGCATTGTCCTTGCCTGTCACGCTGTTGAGGTCTCTGAACAGCTGGTCTGCATAGAACGGAGAGATTGGTGCTATCAGTCTTGAAAGCGTGTCAAGACAGATATATAAGGTCTGATATGCAGACAGTTTATCCTGTGTCATGCCACCGCCCCAGAAACGTTTCTTGTTCAGACGTATGTACCAGTTAGACAATTTGTCGATGACAAATGTCTGTATCAGGCGGCCTGCCGGTGTTGGCTCGTATATTGAGAGTGTATTGTCCACCTCTTTAACCAGAGTGTTAAGCTCTGACAACAGCCAGCGGTCGAAGTCCGGACGCTCATTGAATGGTACGTCAGCCTCCTTGTACTCAAAGCCGTCAACGTTGGCATACATAGTAAAGAATGAATATGCCTGATACAGCTTCACGAAGAATGACGATGTAACCTCCTTGACGCCATCTGGGTCAAAAGACAGGTTATCCCATGGTGCAGAGTTGGTCATCATATACCAGCGTACTGCATCAGTACCGTATTTTGCTATGCACTCAAAAGGATTGATGACATTTCCGAGACGCTTTGACATCTTGATGCCGTTCTTGTCAAGCACCAAACCATTAGATATCACGTTCTTGAACGCTACAGAATCAAATGCCATTGTTCCGATGGCATGCAGTGTAAAGAACCATCCACGTGTCTGGTCAACGCCCTCTGCAATGAAATCAGCAGGGTAAGCCTTGCGATCGTCGATGAGTTCCTTGTTCTCAAACGGATAGTGTATCTGTGCGTATGGCATTGCACCTGAGTCAAACCACACGTCGATAAGGTCGAGCTCACGCGTAAGCACTGAGCCGTCCTTGCCTACCAGCTTTATGTCGTCAACGTATGGACGGTGTATGTCTATACGGTCATAGTTCTCCTGTGACATATCGCCAGGGATGAAGCCCTTGTCCTTCAGCGGGTTACTCTGCATAACACCTGCTGCCACGGCCTTCTCTATCTCGTTATACAGTTCCTCCAGAGAACCTATGCATATCTCTTCCTTTGTGTCGCGGTTTCTCCATATTGGCAACGGAGTACCCCAATAGCGTGAGCGTGAGAGGTTCCAGTCGTTCAGGTTCTCAAGCCACTTGCCGAAGCGTCCGGTACCTGTTGACTCAGGCTTCCACTGTATGGTCTTGTTCAGCTCTGCCATGCGCTCCTTGCATGCAGTAGAACGTATGAACCAAGAGTCGAGAGGGTAATAGAGCACTGGCTTGTCTGTGCGCCAGCAGTGTGGATAGTTGTGCACGTGCTTCTCAATCTTGAAAGCCGTACCCTCTTCCTTCATCTCCAGACAGATAACCACATTAAGGTCCATATCCTTGGATGCTGCCTTCTCGTCGTACTTTCCGTCAACATTATATTTCGGGTCGTATGCATTCTTCACATAATCACCAGAGTGCTTCCAATAGCCCTCGTTGACGCACAACTGCTCAAACTCAGGATTCATGTCAGCCTTTACGAAATACTTACCCTGGAAATCAACCATAGGACGGGTATCTCCAGCCTTGTCTATGACAAAGAGTGAAGGTATGCCAGCGTCTTTTGCCACCTTGGCGTCATCAGCACCGAAGGTAGGAGCGATATGTACCACGCCGGTACCATCTTCTGTTGTGACATAGTCACCAGGAATTACCCTGAATGCCTCAGCCTCCTTGTTTACTATCTTGTCGCCCTCCAGGTCACATGGTTTTACCCATGGGAAGAGCTGCTCATAGCGTGTACCAACGAGGTCTGTACCCTTACCGCGCCACAGTATCTCCAGTTCCTTGCCTTCCTCGGCCTGGAAATAAGCTGACAGGCGAGCCTCAGCTACTACGAATACGCCCTCCTTGCCGTTATATGGGTTCTGACCTTTCACTGCAACATAGTCTATCTTCGGACCTACACAGAGTGCGGTGTTTGAAGGCAGTGTCCACGGTGTGGTTGTCCATGCCAGTATATACAATGGCAAAGAAGTGTCGAGGTCCTTCAGTGCTGCGCTGCGCTCTGTTACAGCGAACTGTGCCGTCACCGTGGTGTCCTTAACGTCACGATAGCATCCAGGCTGGTTCAACTCATGTGATGACAAGCCTGTACCGGCAGCTGGAGAATATGGCTGAATGGTATATCCCTTATACAGCAAGCCCTTCTCATACAGCTTCTTAAGCAGATACCACAGTGTCTCTATATACTTTATATCGTATGTAATATACGGATGCTCAAGGTCAACCCAGTAGCCCATCTTGTTTGTGAGTTCCGTCCACTCGTTTGTGTACATCATCACATTCTCACGACAAGCCCTGTTATAGTCGTCAACGGAAATTTTCTTTCCTATATCCTCTTTAGTAATACCGAGCGATTTCTCCACAGACAGCTCCACTGGCAATCCGTGTGTATCCCATCCGGCTTTTCTGTTTACCTGAAAGCCTTTCATCGTCTTATATCGCAGGATGGTATCCTTTATGGTACGTCCCATCACATGGTGAATACCCGGATGTCCGTTGGCTGACGGAGGTCCCTCAAAGAAGATGAACTTCGGAGCGCCCTCGCGCTCGTCAATGCTTTTGTGGAACACATCATTCTTCTCCCAATCCGCCAGTACCTCTTCATTTACCTTTACGAGGTTCAAACCTTTATGCTCTGTAAACTTCATATTCTTTTGTTTATTCTATTCTCATTATACGTGCAGGCTGTATTGTTGACACATAGTAGCTTGGTAAAATCAATATCAAGGATGTTATCAACAGCGTTACCACATTCAACAATATTATCAACGGTATGTTTATCTCCACCGGTGCCTCACTGACGTAATATACCGAGGCATCCAGCTTTATCACACCTGTATATTTCTGTATCAGACAGAGGCCTATGCCTATCACATTGCCCCATGCCATGCCTTTCAATACTATAAACATAGTGAGCCACCTGAACGTGCGGCGCACCATAGCATTACGCGCTCCAAGTGACTTCAGCAAGCCTATCATCGGCGTACGCTCCAATGTTATTATAAGCAGTCCGCTGATAATGGTGAATCCTGATACACATATCATAAGTATCAGTATTATCCACACATTAAGGTCGAGCAGTTCTAACCATGAGAATGTCTGCGGAGCCACGTCATACACCGTTACCGACGACAACGGATTCTCATCACTGTCATAGGTCTTGTTTATATTGTCTATAACGCCGTCCTCCACCACATTCAGCTGGTCGAAGTCGTCAATTGCCACCTCACATCCTGTCACCTCATAGCGGTTACTGTCCTTGTCACATTCCCACCCGTTCAGTTTGCTGACTGTCTTCAAGTCTGTGAAGCATATAACGTCATCAAACTTACCCATGTTAGTCTGGTATATTCCTTCCACCGTAAACGGACGTATCTTTACATCGCCGTCACAAAAGAAATAGCCATATACCTTACTGTTCAATGACAACCGCAGCTTATCTGCTATGGATTTAGACACCAATATCTTCTGTCCTGAACGCTCCGCACTCATCTGTGGTATCTTTCCCTCTACGAGGCTCTCTGATATAAACGTGGTATCATAGTCCTCTCCTATGCCCTTGAACATCACTCCGAGGAAGTCCTTGTTGGTTTTCAGCACTCCCTGTTTGGTAGCATATCGCTGCACATGCCTCACACCGTCCAACTTGCCTATTGCTTTTACCAAACTGTCATTGGCATTTATCGGCTGTGTCTGGTCAGACGTCTGCAGCGTCATATAGTTAGACACGATGATATGGCTGTTAAAGCCTACTATCTTGTCTCTCACAGAATGTTTGAACCCCAGCACTACGCAGACTGACGCTATCATCACCGCCATACCGACGATAATACCCAGCGTGGCAATCCTTACCGCCGGCCGACTTATCTTCTGTGCGTCGCCGCCCACGGCATACAGGTGTCTTGCTATGTAGAATGGCAGATTCAACTTCTTGCTTTCTTTTTTCCTTTACATCATATAACCTGAGGGCGTTCTATTCATTATCCCTCTACCCTACCCGGGTAAGCCTCCAGTGCCTTACGCAATACCACCAGGGCACGCTCAAGGTCTGGCTTCTTCAATACGTATGCTATGCGCACTTGGTTGATTCCCGCACCCGGCGTGGTATAGAAACCTGCACCAGGAGCCATCATCACCGTCTCGCCTTCGTATTCAAATTTCTCCAGACACCAGCGGCAGAACTTCTCCGCATCATCCACTGGCAACTGTGCCATGGTATAGAATGCACCCATAGGTATAGGAGAATAGACACCAGGTATGCGGTTCAGTCCGTCAATGAGCACCTTACGACGCTCTACATACTCGTCATATACGTCACGATAGTATTCCTCAGGAGCATCGAGAGACGCCTCTGCCACAATCTGACCAATGAGAGGTGGAGAAAGACGTGCCTGACAGAATTTCATCACAGCCTTGCGTATCTCCTCATTCTTCGTTATCAAGGCTCCGATACGTATGCCACACTCTGAATAACGCTTTGACACTGAGTCGATAAGAACAACATTCTTCTCTATTCCTTCAAGGTGACAAACTGAGATATACGGACTGCCAGTATAGATATATTCGCGGTACACCTCGTCAGAGAAGAGGTACAGGTCATACTTCTTCACGAGGTCGCGTATCTGGTTCATCTCCCTGCGTGTATATAGATATCCCGTAGGGTTGTTAGGGTTACATATCATGATGGCACGCGTACGACTGTTGATAAGTTCCTCAAACTTCTCAACCTTCGGCAGCGAGAAACCCTCATCAATGGTCGTAGCGATAGTACGTATCTTTGCACCTGCCGAGATGGCAAACGCCATATAGTTGGCGTATGCTGGCTCTGGAACGATTATCTCGTCTCCAGGATTAAGACATGCCATAAAAGCAAAGAGAATAGCCTCAGAGCCGCCACTGGTAATGATGATATCGTCAGGACTGACGTTGATATTATATTTCGCATAATACCCCACCAGTTTCTCACGATATGAGAGATAACCCTGTGACGGTGAATACTCCAAGATATTCCTATCTATATTCTTTAAGGCATCGAGTCCCACCTGTGGTGTAGGCAGATCTGGCTGACCTATGTTCAAATGATACACCTTCGTACCCCGCTTCTTTGCCTGTGCAGCTAAAGGAGCGAGTTTACGTATTGGCGACTCTGGCATTTCCACACCACGATTTGATATTAAAGGCATGATTTTATATTATATTTTTGGCTGCAAAGTTACTATATTTTTTTTTATTAAACGAATAAAACCGAAAAAAGTTAGTATTACAGAATTATGTACGCATATCTAACGAACATAAACAGACATACACGACAAAGCGCAATCATAACAGACTAACTGCTGTGATTGCGCTTTTATTCTTTAATGCCGGTATATCCATATCTAATATAATATTTATAATAATATGCATATACGAAGAGCAGAAAAATATGATTTTTCTGCTCTTTTTTTGGAGGTAAGAAAATTATTTTTTAATTTTGCAAGAAGAACGGAATAAAAAGGAAAAATCATGAGTGTAACTATTACAGCGCCACATCCTTCTCAAATGATTGTGACATTAGAGAATAATACTATGGTGTCAGACATAAAAAAAGCCTTGAAACTCATTAAGGGTGTAGCATCTGTGCGTATGGCTCGCGTCACTGATGACAATCAGATTACTCCTGCACTATATGCCAAAATAAAGAAGGCACGTCAGGAATACGCCAATGGTGAGACCATATCATGCAATTCACCTGAAGAAATGCAGCAGTATTTTGATAGTCTATGACATTTATGACGATAAGATAGCTGTTTTGATTGTTCAAGCAGAGGAACATTATAATGACAAATAGAAAGTCAATATTTCAACCAATAAAATAAGAAAAACAAACTAAAACACCTCTAAAGCCTATGAGATAACTTAAATCTTAAAGACATATAGAAATAGAAGCGTTAGCTTGAATTCTTGCTTTTGAAAATCGCCAATTTAAGAAAGCACCAAGAGTTAAAGTCCTAACGCTCACGTCAGTATATGGCGTGGGCTTTTACTCGTATATGGTGCATGGTGTTTGGCGATACCGAGGTAAACGTAGACGAAGTAATTTAGTCCACGTTTTCTTTTTCTGTCTCTTTTCCAACCGACCTTTGGACTAAAACACCATGTTAAACTAAAAAACAAAACGAATATGAAAAGATTTTTATCTCTTACCACCCTGCTACTCTTTGCAGTAACTTCGTTTGCCCATGACTTTGAGGTTGACGGCATCTATTATGAAATTACCTCGTCATCCTCAAATCCTCCGACCGTAAGAGTAAGTTGTAAGGGAGGCTATTATAAAACATATGACAATGAATACACTGGCAACGTAACGATACCCGAGACTGTGACATATAACGGAAAGATCTACAGTGTCACCAGCATCGGTGAAGCTGCGTTCAGAGATTGCTCAAGTTTAACGAGCATATGCATTCCAAATAGTGTCACCTATATCGGCTATAAAGCGTTCGGTGGCTGCTATAGTTTTACGAAAGTTATAATTACAGATATAGAGAAATGGTGCAGTGTATCTTTTGGTGGAAATGACAGTAATCCTCTATGTTATGCACATCACTTGTATAGTGAAGAAAACCAAGAAATTAAAGATCTCGTCATACCTGATGGTGTCACAATTATAAAAGATTTCGCTTTCGATGGTTGCTCAGGATTTACGAGCGTAACCATCCCAAAGAGTGTCACGACCATTGGCAGTTGGGCGTTCCACTGTTGCTCAGGTCTTACGAGCATAACCATTCCTGAGGGTGTTACAAGCATCGGTGATTATGCGTTCTATAATTGCTCAGGTCTTATGAGCATAAACATTCCTGAAAGTGTTACGACTATCGGCGATGATGCGTTCTCTGGCTGCAAAGGACTTACGAGCATAACTATTCCTTCAAGCGTAACGAGCATCGGCAGTTGGGCGTTCTATGAATGCAACAAGCTTACAAGCATCACCATTCCAAATAGTGTGACGAGCATTGGCATTGATGCGTTCTATAATACTCCATGGTATAATAACCAGCCAGACGGGTTGGTATATGCAGGCAAGGTGGCATACAAGTATAAAGAAACTATGCCATCTAATACGTCAATTGTTTTAGAAGAAGGTACTTCCGGAATCGCAGGTTCCGCTTTCCGTGGTTGCTCAGGTCTTAAGAGCATAACCATCCCGTCAAGTGTCACAACTATCGGCCCCGGGGCATTCTATGGTTGCACGGGTCTTACGAGCATAACCATTCCGTCAAGCGTCACGAAGATTGGCAGTTCTGCGTTCTATGGTACTGCATGGTATGATAATCAACCAGACGGTATGGTCTATGCAGGCAAGGTGGCATACTCTTATAAAGGAACTATGCCAGCTAATATTGTTTTAGAGGAGGGTACTTCTGGAATTGCAGATTACGCGTTCAGAGATTGCTCAGGATTTACGAGCATAACCATTCCAGAAGGCGTGACGAGCATCGGCAGTTTTGCATTTTCTGGTTGCACAGGGCTTACTAATATAACCATCCCTTCAAGTGTCACGAGCATTGGCAAATATGCGTTTTATGAATGTAATCCAGACTTAAAGTTTTATGTAGATGAAAATACTATTTCGCTATTTAGATTGTGGTATGGTGGTATCAATAATAGTGGGGTATTTAACCGTACATACGATGTAAACACAGGAGAGAAAATAGAGCTTTTTAAGACAACTGCATCTTCTGTAAGGGTAGTTTCACCAGAACCAAAAAATTATACAATAACTTCGCAATCACTAACTATTGATGGAAAGAGTGTCGAATCGCCGTACTATGCTGGGGGATTATCTCCAAATACAAATAGTAATGTGTCCCTGACAATAAAATATAAGGATGCAGAAGGGAGTGAAAACACTTTCTACACAAGCCAAACGGTAAAGACACAGGAGCTCACCCTCACCACTGAGCAGCCAAAAGTTGTGTCTATGGGCAACGTGGTAGTCTCTGCCACAACCAATGTTGACGCAGATGAGAAGAACGTGGGCTTCGAGTGGAGGCGCACTGACTGGACAAGCGACTTTGCATCTAACTCAGGCAGTGCCGTAGTGTATGACAACACAATGGAGGGATATATCCGCAACATGAACACCGACAAGCTGTGGAAATATCGTGCCTACTATCTTTCTGACGATGGTACATATTACTACGGCGACTGGGTAGGACTGGACCCTTCAAACACTTCTTACTTTGAGCCAACGGTGCATACATACGCAGACATTTCAACAACAGGCAAGGTGGCTCTCATAAGGGGATATGTGCTGAACGGCACGGACAAAGTGACGGTGCAGGGCTTTAAGTATTGGAAGACAGCCAACAAGAGCAACAGCCTTGACATAGCCATGGAAGCTAAGCCACAGGCAGCAGTGGTATCTGTTCCTGCTGACGCCATCACCGAGACGGTTGCTATAGTAGGCGCTGGTCAGCAGCTGATGAACGCTACGCTTGAGAACCTTGACTATGGCTCTACCTACCAGTGCGTTGCCTTTGCTACCACATCTGAGAACGAGACCTTCTACGGCGAGGTGCAGACATTCACCACAGAGGCTGCCCCTACTGGCATAGAGGGAGTGAAAGAGAATGCCCGCAGCAGTAAGCCTGTAACCGTAGTTGCCTGCTATGACATCAACGGAAAGCGTCTCTCTCAGCCTCAGAAGGGACTGAACATCCTCAAGATGAGCGACGGAACAACCAGAAAGGTTGTTAGGTAGATAACAGATTACAGATAACAAGTAACAGATTATAGATGCGGCATCCTTACCAACTATGTGTAGGGATGCTTTTTTTATAAATACAGAATATTTACCTACAATTATAGAGTAGAAAAAGAGGGTTACGGTTTATATTTACCGTATTCGTTTTCATTTAATCCTCTGTTACATTTTGTCATATAATACGCAGTTTTACTTACATTTTGATTTTTACAAACTAAAAATACAGGCTTTTTCAGCAAACAACTACTATACTTGGCATCAAAATCGCTTGTTTTTACGCAAAAAGCATAACTGCCTGCCTATCAGCAAAATAGTAAGAAAACAACATTCGTTTTATATTTTTACTAATGTAAAAGCTATCGTTTCAAGCGGAGAAAGCTATGCTTTTACCATGTGAAAGCTATCGAACGACACTGCAAAAGCTATGCTTTTACAACCCGTTTTTTAGTAAAACGTATGCAAGAGAGGGAAAAATTATGGTATAATAGTCGGTAACTCTCTACTCTTTTTCCACGCCATGCGTTATTTTTCTCTCTATTTTGAGATTTGAAGTGCAAACGCCAAGATTGACACCTTGCTCAGTATTCGCAATCCAAAATAACAAAATGTCACTTATCAATTAAACAGCTTTTCTATGCGCTTCATGTCTGCACCGGCGCAGAACACCACGACGATATCGCCAGCCTCCACCTGTGTACCTCCGGAGACGAGTATGCCCTCGCCGTTTCTTACCAGTCCGCCGAAGGTGACACCCTTAGGCAGTCCCAGCTCATAGATTCTCTTTTTGGTGATGCGCGAGCCAGCCATAGCAGTAAACTCCGCCACATCAGCCTTGGCCTGCATAAGGAAACGCACATTATTAGCCTTGCCCTCAAGCAGAGTCTCATAGATACGTGAGGCAGCTATGGCCTTCTTGTTTATTATGGTGCCTATGTCAAGGCTCTCTGCCATGTCAACATAGTCCAGGTTCTCTACCACGGCTACTGTCTTACGCACTCCATAGCGCTTGGCTGTAAGACAAGCAAGAATATTAGCCTCACTGCTTCCGGTGAGAGCCACAAACGCCTGTGTGCTGCGTATGCCTTCCTCCACCAGCAGAGAAGTGTTACGGGCGTCGCCGTTGATAACGAGATTATTCTTCTGCGGCAACAGGTCGCCAAGGCGCTCACAGCGCGCGGCATCAATCTCTATTATCTTATAGCTCATATATTCAGGCATGGTATGTGCCACGCGCACCGTGGTCTTACCACCTCCCATAATCATCACATTGCTGACGTCAGCATAGTCTTCCTTGCCCACTATGCTGCGCACAAAGGGAATAGCCTCCTTAGTTGTCATGAAATATGCCAGGTCATACAGCTGCAAGGTGTCGTCGCCTCCCGGTATTATCGTCTCATTGCCACGCTTGACAGCCACGATATGATAAGGATCCTCCGGGCCTATCAGCTCTTTCAGCGGGCGATTGAGTATCTGGCACTTCTCACGCAGTTTGATGCCGAGCATCACCAAGGCACCGTCATGCACGTCCCAGCGCTGGCGCACCCACGACATCTTCAGTCCATTGATAATATCCTGCGCCGCCAACAGTTCGGGGTAAATGACAGAGTCAACCCCCATGCGCTGCAACACATCCTTATTCTGTGGCTTGGCATACTCGTATTCCTCTACACGAGCCACGGTATGCCTGGCGCCGAGCGACTTTGCCAAC
>Ga0247611_10006581_pt1 | contig 14844 bp, 6 predicted proteins | sample 177DNAGHGhighgp2_FD_192422 | JGI IMG/M metagenome (GOLD analysis project Ga0247611, IMG submission 192422) | Sheep rumen microbial communities from Palmerston North, Manawatu-Wanganui, New Zealand - 1770 DNA GHGhigh gp2 | ecosystem: Host-associated > Mammals > Digestive system > Stomach > Rumen ...
AAAAGCTTATGCTGGCAATGATATTGTCTCTACAAAGACAATATTTGATGATATGGGTACATTTAAGATTAAAGATAATAAAGTATATGCATATGGTACTGAAACAGGTGCATTCGTTCGTTTAGATGATTTAGAGAATGGATATGCATATAAAGAAATGGATAGATCTATCTTTATGAATCCTAACCAAACAAATGCACGTTTAGTTATGCCTGTATCTACTTACCATCAAATAATGAAAGGTTATCCTGTTGATATGTTCTTCTATGCGAATAATTATTCAGAAGATGAAGATATCATGGTTAAATTTAAAGATAAAGATAGTGCTATAAAAGTATTTAGACAAGGTGCTAGAGTTGCAAAAGGTACTACAAGTGAAAAAGGTCTTGTAACAAGTTATTTTGCAAATCCATTTGGTCCAACACAAAAACAAGATTTATGTGATCCATTACTTGATAAATATTTCAATTTATTATTTGAAAATAATATTCCTGTTGGTGAGATTCATACAAGACTTGCGGTAAGTGGTATGGAACATGAAGGACCTAGAAATGTTGCTAAATTTTTATTTGAATTAGTTAAAAATTTGAAATAGGAGACTTATAAATTTAGCTAGCACACTAAATTTATAAATATTTATTATGACAAAAATAATTAGTGGTAAGCTTCTAGCTAAAAGTATTAAAGATGCGATTAAAGAAGAAATAGATTCTTTAGTTAATAATGGCAAGCGTCGTCCTAAATTATCTGTTATACTTGTTGGTGATGATCCTGCAAGTAAATCTTATGTAAGTGGTAAATCAAAAGCTTGTGAAGAATGTGGTATTATAAATGAAACAATACTAATGCCACAAGATGTTAGTGAAGAAGAATTATTAAAAAAGATTGATGAATTAAATAATGATTCTAAAGTTGATGGTATACTTGTTCAATTACCATTACCAAAGCATATTAATGAATCAAGAGTAATTGAGGCTGTTGAATATAAAAAAGATGTAGATGGATTCCATTCACAAAATGTTGCAAAACTTTATAGCAAAAAAGAATGTATTGAACCATGTACACCAAAAGGTATTATTAAATTAATTAAAAAAGCTAATGTTAATATGGACGGTGCAAATGCTGTTGTAATTGGTAGATCTAATATTGTTGGTCAACCTGTTGCAAAACTTTTGATGAATGAAAATGCAACAGTTACTATTTGCCATTCACATACAAAGAATATGAAACAAATTACTAAGCATGCTGATATTTTAGTTGTAGCTATTGGTAAAGCTAAATTTGTAGATAAGTCTTTTGTTAAGCATGATGCATGTGTAATTGATGTTGGTGTTAATAGAGATAAAGAAACTGGTAAACTTTGTGGAGATTGTGACTTTGATAGTTTAAATGGCTATGTTAAGGTTTTAACAAAGGTTCCTGGTGGAGTTGGTCCTATGACAATTGCATCTCTTATGGAAAATACTTTAACATGTTATAAAATTCATGAAAATTTAAAATAAAAATAATATTTAAAAAATGGGTCAAATTATCAAAAATGAGGTGAATTTTTGTATAGTTTGGCCTATTTTTTTGTTTTTAGTTTTATTATGTCGAAAAATGAAAAAATGCTTTAGGTAAAATATTTTAAATCTATTGACATGCATAAAATTTTGACATATAATGAAAACGATTTCAAGAAAACGCTTTTATAGGAGTTTTTTGATAAAAAGGAGAAAAAAAGGAAATGAAAAAAAGTTTAAAAGTATTAAGCGCTCTTGCTATCGCTGCAGCTGCAACTGCAACAGTAGCTTCTTGTAGTAAACCAAATACTACATCAACACAAGAGCCTACACCAAGTGCTTCACAACCTGTAAGCACACCAACAAGTACTCCAACGAGCACACCAACAAGTACTCCAACGAGCACACCAACAAGTACTCCAACAAGTACACCAAGCTCAACAACTAATGGAGGACAACAAGAAGAATTATCTATTTTATTAGATACAACAGCAGTAAAGACTCAATATATTATTGGTCAAGAATTTAGTGCCGAAGGTCTTGTTGTTACTGCATCAGATGGTACAGTACTTGAACAAGGAATTGGAGATAAAACATATTCTGTTATTACAACAGGTGTTCAAATCGGTACAGTAGGTGAATATACAGTAACAATTGTAGGACGTTTAAATGGTAAGACAGCTACTGCTACATATAAGATTACTGTAGTAGACGCAATTTGGGTTGATATCAACTCTGTAGAAGACTTCATGAAGATGCGTTCTGATAAGGACGAAAACGGATATAATGATAAGTCATATAGATTAACAGCAGACATTGATTTAAAGGATGTAACTATTGAAGATTCAGCAGTGATTTTCCGTGGTACATTTGATGGTAATGGACATACAATTAAGAATGCATCATATGCCGCAGGAACTTCAAAAGTAGGTTTATTATTCAAGCAATTAGCTGCAAATGCAGTAGTAAAGAATGTTCGTTTCTTCAACTGTAATCTAACTTCAAAGGAGGAATCTATCGCTCTTATTGCTGGTGAAATTAACGAAAAAGAATCAGATGTATTAGTTCAAAATGTTGAAGTTTCTATGTGTACAGTTGAAACTGATAACAGCTATGCTGCTGTATTAATTGCTAGAAATGAAACTAATGCAATTAATGTAACATTTGATAGAATCACTGTTAAGAATTTCACATCAGTTAAGTGTACTTCTTATGGTGGAGGTTTATATGGTGACATTCTTGGAGGATCATCAATTAAAGTTATCAACTCTGACATTGATTTAACATTTACAACTTCTCAAAATGGTTCTTATCTAGTAGGTAGAAATAGAGGAGCTAATATTGATGTTGAAAATGTAATTATTCGTGGTGATATAAAGGAAGGTAAGAATTCAACTGGTTATATAACTGGTGGTGGTAAAGCATGTAAGAATGCTATTATTAAAAATGTTTTAGTTCTAGGTACATCAGAAGCTACAGGTAATTTATTACTTGGTAATTCTACATTTGAAGCTATGGATGCAGCAAATAACTATTATGTAAATCAAGGATCAGCTAGTGCTGTAACTAATGCAACTCAAATTACTGCAGCTACATTTACAGCAGATTGGGCATTTACTACTTTAAAACTAGACAACACAATTTGGGAAGTAGATGATACTACTGTTGTTAAGTTAAAAGGTTCTAGCCAAAATACACCAGCTAGCGATGCTACAGTTAGCAAACTTGCTGTTTCAACTGCAGGTGTTAAGACAGAATTCTTTAAGACAGAAACATTCAATACTACAGGTTTAGCTGTATCTATTATTTGGTCAGATGGATGCTTAACAAGCGCTGAAGATGGTAGTGTTTCAGTTAAGTTATTAAATAAAGATGGTCAAGAAGTTAATAAGGATGATTTATCTCAATTAGCTATTGGTCAATATGTTGTTGAAGTTTCTGCAAGCGTTGAAGGTAAAGGTAGCGCTAAATATACTTATGACATTGATTTAGTTGAATATACTGCAACTAAGGTAGTTACAGATGATGCTAAATTAGTTTATACAGTAGGCGAGAAGTTATCATTCGATAATTTATATGTATTTGCTGTAAAGTCTAACAAAAACCGTACTTTATTAAAGACTGGTGAATATACAGTTGTATTAAAAGATGCAGAAGGTAATGTAATTGACTCAACAAAGGCATTTGCAGCTAGCGGTCTATATAATGTTACAATTTCAGCTAACGAATTTAGCCAAGAATTTAGTGTTAATGTTGTAGCTCCTGAAGAGAATAAAGCATTAGTTCAAGTTATCGTTTCAAAGACAGCTGAAGATGGTAAGTGGACTGCTACTGAAGGTAATGATCCAACTGCAGGACATTATTCATTCTCAACTATTGAAAAAGCTATTAACTATCTACAATCTCTATCTTTAGCAGAAGATGCTGTTAAGTTAGTTTATGTAGAAGATGGTACATATGAAGAAAAGATTACTATTAATGTTCCAAATGTTACATTAGTAGGTCAAAGCAAAGATAAGACAATTATCACAAGCTCATTTGCTGAAGGTTCAAAGAGATTAAATGATAATGGTACTTATGGTATGGATTGTGCAACATTAGTTGTTACATCAGCTGCTAAGGGATTCTCTATGTCTAACATCACTGTTAGAAATGACTTTGACTATAAGAAGTCTACAATTGCTGATAAGCAAGCATTTGCAATGCAATGTGATGCTGATGAATCAACATTCAACAACTGCTATTTCTATGGTGTACAAGATACATTATATGCAAATGATGGTCGTCAATATTATTATGGTTGCCGTATTGATGGTGCTGTTGACTTCATCTGTGGTCAAAAGGACGTAGCTGCAGTATTTGATAACTGTACAATTCACGCAGTAACTCGTTATAACACAGATGGTGTAACTCCAGCTGCAAATAACGGTTATGTATTCGCTCCAAAGAGCGTAGCTAATCCAGCTAAGGGATTAAAATATAACTATGTTGTAATCAATTCAACATTTGAAGCTGATAGCGATACTGCTGATGGTTCAATGTCAGTTGCTCGTCCATGGGGTGCTGAAGGTGGTGTTGCAGTTCTTAACTCAACATTCTCAAAGGCTTATTCAACAGCTGCATATGATGGTAAGGCTAAGCCTCGTTATGACGCAATGTCAGGTTCTTCACCAGAAAAAGCATTCTTCTTCGAATACAACAACACAGGTGATGGTGCATTAACAGCTGCTGTTAATGGTATGAAGATGTTAACTGAAGCAGAAGCGCAAGAATATACTGTTGAAAATATTTTCAAGGCAGCAAATGGTGCTAAGACATTTGATAGAGATTGGAATCCAACAGGCTTCTATTCAGCAAACGAAGTAGTTTATGTTTCATACTATGAACCAAAGACTGCTTATACAGTAGGTGATGCTTATACTGAATCATCAAAGGCATTCTATAGAGTTACATTTGATGCAATTGCAGGAACAACATTTACAATTGATGATTTAACTAGCGAAACTAGCGAAAAGTATCTTGATAAGGACAATGCTGAAGTAACTAAGGAAAATATGGTTGCTACTGTTGGTGAATATACTCAACAATTAATTCATAATAATAAAGTTGTTGATAGTGCTAAGGTAGTTGTAAGTGCAGCAGGTTTACAAGAATATACAACAGTAATTACTGGTGATTCTCTTGCTGTAAAAGATCCAGCGTTGGTTTCTGGTACTGATGAAGGTAAGGAATATCAATTTGATGGTATTACTGTTTCATTCTGGACTAAGACATCTTCAGGTGCTCGTCAAACTGAAAAGGTTAATGGTGGAGCTCATGTAACAGTTGATGGTACTGAATATAAATATGCAGTTCAATTATCTGGTGGTAAAGCTGTTGTTTCCGCAACACAATGCGATAACTGTGCTAAGTTTGTTCTAGAACATGATAGTACTGTTACTATTATTTGTGGTGCAAAGAATAAAGATAAGGAAATAGGAAAGAAACCTGCAATTTATAATTCTGAATACACTGTAGTTAAAGAATTTGGTGATTTCCCAACATTTGGTAATGGTTCAGCATTAGTAATTACTCAAGAATTAAAGGCTGGTACATATTACTTTGGTGCATTCGGTGGAGATGGTTGCTATTTATATGCAATTAGCTGCACATATAAGGCATAATATAATTAATTAAGTTCACTAAAATGGGCGGGAGTGTTCAATTTCAATACTCCCCCTCATTTTTATGATAAAAAGAAAGCTAAAGGAGAAAATTATGAGAGCGAAAAAAATAGTTTTACCAATACTAGCTGGTTTAGTTTTAGTTGGTAGTGCTTCTTGCCGTGGAACTATAGTTGATACTACAACAACTCCAGTAAACACATCTAACACTACTCCATCTACAAGCGTTGCTCCAAAACATAATGGAGCATTAACAGATATATTAGTAAGTACTAATAATGCTGTTACAAGCTACGTATTAGGTGAAGAATTTAGTGCGAATGGTTTAATTGTTAATGCTGTCTATTCAGACAATTCAATTGAAACAATTCGAGAAGGTTTTAGAGTAGATTCATCTGAATTTAATTCTAAGATTGCCGGAACATATAACATTCATGTTATTTATATTGAGGGTCAAATCCGTAAAACATGTACATATCAAGTAACTGTTGCTTCATTACTTGATTCATTAACAGTACCTTATTTATTAGGTATTAATGCGAGCGGAATGAAACTTGATTATGGTATTAATGAACAATTAGATACTACAGGATTAGTTGTAACAGCAACATATTCTGATGGTAGTGAAAAAGCAATTACAAATTTTACTACTGACTATTCTAGATTTAATTCAAAAGATATGGGAACATATATGTTAAAATTCTCATATTCAGAGGATTATTCGTTAAATGGAAAGAAAGAAACAAAGCTAAGTGAAACATTCTTATTAGCTACAGTTGATGGTATTATTGCTGGTATACAATTTAAGTCAGGTACTACAACACTTGAACAAGATACAATGGGACCAGATGGTACAATGACTTCAATTGATACATCAGATTGGGTTGTAGAAGGTGTATTCTATGATGCAACATATACAACAACAGTTACAAAAGTAATTCCAAATGATGAATTAGTAATTACAGGATTTAATTCTGGTAGTGCTGGTGTACAAAAAGTAACTGTTTCATATACTCACAATGGAACAAAAGTAACTCTTAAGCAAGATATTACTGTTACTGCAATTGAAGCACCAACTTATACATTTAATGCATCAGATATTGCTGGTGAGGATAGAACAATTGCAACAGCTGAACAATTTGACAGCATCATTGAATTTGGCGGAAAGTGCCAAGTTAAGAATGAAAATAGTCCAAAGACATTTGGTGATTTATCATTCACTAAACGTATTCAAACAAATGGTAAGGGTTCATCAACAGCTAACTATATTAAGTTTACATTAACTTCTGATTCTGTAGTTGCAATCATTGGTAGAAGCCCTAAGGCTGCTACTGAAATTGGTTTCTATAATGAAGCTGGTACTGCAGTTACAAGTACAGGTACATATTCTGCAAATGATATTATGAAATATAAATATACATTAGCTGCAGGTACATATTACTTCTATGGTACACAAGCTATTCAAGTATATGGTATTCAAATTTGGTCTAAGTAGGAAAGGAGAAAATTAAATATGAAAAAAAGAAAATTATTATTAGTATTATCTTCTCTAGCAGCTACTGGTGCCATTGCTGCAACAACAATTAACTTTTCAAGAGCTGATTCAGGAATTACTTCATCAATTCCTGAGTCAAACGAATTAGATGCAAAAGTTGATTTATATGACAATAAGGTTGCAGATACAATTTATGCTGATCCTAGTGTAGAAGTTGAATATGATTTCCAAAAAGAATTAGAAGGAGAAGATCAAGATACTCCTAAGCATAAAGGTACTAAAGATGATCCAATGGATATCTATACTGCATTCCATAATATTGGTGCAGGAGATACAATCATCTTAAAGAATGGTACTTATAAGATGAAAGAGCGTATCACACTTCCACAAAGTGGTAACGCAAAGAGAATGATTACTGTATTACCTGAAACTAAAGGTGAGGTTCATTTTGATTTCTCTGAACAAGAATTTGGTGTTCGTGGTATTCAATTAAATGGTAATTATTGGCATTGGTACGGAATTGATATTTATGGTTCTGGTGACAATGGTATGTATATTGGTGGTAGCAACAATAAGATTGAAAGTTGCTTATTCCACGAAAACTCAGATACAGGTTTACAATTAGGTCGTTCATCTGGTTCATTATCACTTGTTTCAGAATGGCCAAGCAATAACTTAATTTTAAACTGTACATCATACAATAACTATGACAAAGAGACTTTAGGTGAAAACGCTGATGGTTTCGCTGCTAAGTTAACTGTTGGTGATGGTAATGTATTCGATGGTTGTATCGCATATAGAAACTCAGATGATGGTTGGGATATGTATGCTAAACCAGATTCAGGTAATATCGGTACTATCACATTATTAAACTGTGTAGCATTTGAAAATGGTTGGGTTTTAAATAAAACTAAATCATATACAAAAGATACAAATGGTGAATATATTGATTCATACATGAGTCAAAATGGTGATGGTAATGGATTTAAATTAGGTGGTTCTGCAATGACTGGTGATATGGTTCTTAAGAACTGTATGGCATTCAATAACCGTATGGGTGGTTTTGCAGATAACTCAAACCCAGGTGTATTATCACTTTATAACTGTACATCATTTAATAACTCAGTTTATATGTCAATGACATCAAAGAAGACTGGTCTTATTGATGAAACTGGTGATACAGGTGTATTTAAGGCTAATGATGGAGAATCTGAAAACTTTGCAATGGCAAGAACAGAAGCTTCATATAACACATTCTATGGTTGTCTATCATATATTTCTAATATGACTGATGAAACAGTTGCATATGGTAATTATGATGAATATAGAGGTGCAGCTAGTTATTCAATATTTGCTACAGGTAAAGATCAATATACACAAATCACTACACCTATTGATGCTTCAAGCTATGAATCTAGCAAGAAGGGTAGCAAGTATAACGGTACAATTAATGATTCAACATTCAAAGCTGTAAGCCTTGGTGTTGAAATGAATGGTAATACTGAAATTGATTCATTATATAGAAATGAAGATGGTTCAGTTAATATGCATGATATGCTTGCATTAAATGATCAAGCATTATTAACATTCTGCTCAGGTAAATCTATTGGTTGTACATTAAATAAGACTAAGATGGAAGATTATGAACACGTTGATTGGAAAGATCTAACAGGTGTTTCAACTTCTAAGGATTATACATATGCATTAAGAGGTTTAGAAGCCTTAACAGTTGCATGTAATGAAGATTATGTATTCCAAGATGTAAACTTAATCACAAAGATTAATGGTTTAGCTGTATCTTGGTATTCATCAAATGAAGATGTATTAGCAATTGGTTATTATACAGTTGAATCTGTATCTAACCGTGATTACTTAATTGGTAATGTTAAGAGAAGTAGAGAAAAAGATGAAGTTGTTGATTTAGTTGCAACTGTATCTAGTGGTTCTGTTACTTTAAGCAAAACATTTAGATTAACAATTAAGAAAGAAGTTGCTGGTGTTGGTAGTGTTACAGGATTTGAACCAAAGTATATTGTTTCACAATATTCAGTTTGGAATAATCCTGAAATCGTAGTAACTGACAAGGCATCTTATAGTGGTAATGCATTAACTATTGATAAAGATTATAAGCTTGAATTAAGCTATGAATACGCATTAAATACTTCTTCAAAGTTCTATGAAGTTGACGGTATTTATACAACAGTTCCTGGTGTTTATAAAGTAAACTATGTAGTTGATTCATTAATAGGTGATGGTTATGAATTAAGTGGTAGTTATTTAGTTTATGTATTAAGCGAAACATCTTCAATTGATTTATCACAAAATCTAAATCTAGCAATGCAATATGCAATTAACCAAACTGATGGTTATGATTACATGGTTAATGCTTCTCGTGATGGTGTTAAGGTAAGTGCTGTATTCAATGCTACATACGGATATATGTATATTGCTACATCAAAAGATCAAGCAGAAATGTCAGTAGCAGATGTAGTAGCAAATGGTACTAAAGTAGAAATCAATGATGAATATGCTGAAGGATTTGCACCAAATGAAAATACAGATGGTTACTATGTACACATTGTTGTTGCAAATAGAACAGATATTAAGTCAAAGCAATTATTCTCTAAGGTATATACAACTACAATTGAAACTAAAGACGTTACTAATGAAGAAGATTTCTATAAATTAGCTACAGGTAGTGGCGAAGTATTAGCTAATACAATTTATAAGTTAACTGCTGATCTTGATTTCACAGGATTTACTAAAGATTGGACTACAAACACAAGTGGATTTGCAGGTTTACTAAATGGTTGTGGTCATACTGTTAAGAATGTTGAAATTACAAATGAAGCAGCTAATAAGGGATCTAATATGTTCTATAAGCTTTCAAATGGAACTATTATGAATATTAAGTTTGAAAATATTACTATTTTATCAACTAACTCAGGTGATTCTTGTACAGGTCTTATCGGTCAAATGAATGGCGGTTATATCCATAATGTTTCATTAAAGAATATGAAAGTTGGTTCAAACTCTGCATCAATTGGTGCATTAGTTGGTCAAGTAACTGGTCAAGATAACTATATTACTAACGTTTCATTAATTAACCCAATGGAAAAAGAAATGATCTATGGTACAAAGTACATTGGTGGTTTAGTTGGTAACATGCAAAAGGCAACAGATCAAAATAAGGTTACATTAACTATGACAAACTGTACGGTTAATGCTTATATCGGTAACCATGCTGACCAAGGATATATTGGTGGTATTGTAGGTAGAAATAAGAATGAATTTGAATCTTATTCATTATCTATGGATCACTGCTATTTCTCAGGAGTAGTTGACACATATTATACTTACTCAGGTGGTATTGTAGGTTCAATTGACTCATCAGCAGGCCATGTAAGATTAATGTATAATGTATCAGATGCATTATTAATCTTAAAAGATACAACTCTTGATCCATTATCAACTGATATTGGTCAAAAGAATAATTCTCCAATTGTTGGTCGTTTCACATACGTAATTGATTTATGTCAATGTGGTGGTAACTTCGGTCCTTATAATGATTATCATCCTGAAATTGGAACAGATGCTTCTGACTTTAAAGAAAACATCGCAGATAGCCAATTCTGGGCACGTATTGGATTCACTAAAGAAAACGGCTGGACATTTGTAGAAGACGCTCCTTACTGTTTATTAGAAAACTCTATTGAAAAATAAATTATTTGAAGGTGCATTTGCACCTTCTTTTTTTATTTTTAAAATTTCAATAATAATGTTAGAATATATATAGAAGTTTGGAGTTAATGATATGTGGAATAAAAATTTAAATGAACTTGAACAATATGTAGGAACTAAAACGCTATTACATGTAAGTGTTGATGAAATAAGATTATATGAAGACTTATTTATTTCATGCGAACATATATATTCTAAAGTTAATGGAGAAGATGCTATCTCTAAAGTTATTAGAAGACAAGCATATAATATTATTAGAGCGGTATATAATACACTTGAGGATGATATAAAAAATTTATATGCTAATCTTGAGGATGGATATAGACCTCAATATGCAACATTTGTAAAGCCTGAACATAGTGATTATAAGATTATTGAATTTAGTGATTATAAATTACCAATAATCGATGAAATTAAGAGATTAATTAATGAAAATAAGACTTTTGAAATTATTTCAAAGACTGATTTTCAAGGAACTAAAGTTAAGAAAATATTAGAATTTATAGGATTAAAGGGAAAGAATGAATTTGAGACAAAATATCCTTCTTTTATTATTAATAAAGATGGATATTATGATAAGTTTGTAGAAGACTTAGGAGAAAAAATAGATTTATCTATAAGCTATAATGGCTTAGAAGATATTAGTTTTGACAATTATCATAAGAGGTAATATGGAAAATTTATCAAGAAAATTTAGACAATTTATAATACCATCAATGATATCAAGTGTTATACTTGGTACATTTTCAATCATTGATGGTATGTTTATTGGAAATAGAATAGGAGACATAGGACTTGCCGCAATTAACTTTGCATATCCTGTTACAGCATTTATCCAAAGTGTAGGATTTGGTTTAGGTACTGCAGGAGCAATTATGATGAGTATTGCGCTTGGAAAAGGTGAAGATGAGAAAAAATATATAAGTAATTCTTATATAGCATTTTTCGCATCAATCCTTATTATGATTCCTCTTTTTTTAATATTAAACCCAATATTATTGTCTTTATTTGGCGCAAGCGGTGAAACTAAAGAAGAAGCTTTAACATATTTAAACACTATAGTATATTCAACCGCATTTCATGTATTAGCTCAAGGATTAGTTCCTATTGTAAGAAATAAAGGCTACAATAAAATAGTAATGTATGCGATTATATTAGGCCTTGTTGTAAATTTATTTTTAGATTGGTTATTTATATACCCTCTAAATTTATCATTATTTGGTGCAGCACTTGCGACAAATATTGCACAAGTTACTACAACAATAATTTGTGTAATTGCGTTATTTTTAAAACCATTTAGAATTAAGTTTAATTTTGATTTTAAAATATGCATGAGAATATTAAGATATAGTTTTTCTCCGTTTGGAGTAAGTTTTGCAACAAACATAGTGTTAATATTAATAAATAAAGCTTGTTCAATATATGCTAATGATAAAGCTGTTGCAGCTTATACTGCAACTGCATATATTACATTTATTGTACAAAGATTAATTCAAGGTGTAGGTGATGGTGTACAACCTTTATTAAGTTATGCAAAGGGAGAAAATAATACTAATTCACTTAGAAATTATCTAAAAAAGAGCTTAATAATGGGTATCATTATTTCAATAATTTCTACATTTGCTTCTATAATATTAAATAAATATTTAGGTAAGATATTTGGTTTATCTGATGGTGCATTATTATATTTTAAAGATGCAATAATAATATTTGCAATATCTTTTATTGGTCAAGCCATAACTCGTATTTCAATGAGTTATTTTTATAGTCAAGAAAATGATTTATATTCATTAATAATTGTTTACGGAGAACCATTATTAGTTTTACTTACATGTTTCTGGTTACCAAATATATTTGGTATAAATGGTATTTGGTTAAGTATACCAATTACTCATTACATATTAAGTATAATTTCAGTAATTTTAATAATTAAAGATAAAAAGAAGAATAAATTAAATATAAACTTTAATGCATAAAAATTATAAATACTATATAATATAAATAGAGTTTATAAGAAAAGAGAAGGAATTGTTATGGCTAAGAAGAGAGATAATTGGTTTAATTATCAATTCAATAAGACTAAAGATTATATTAAAGATGCAAAAACAGATTATAAAAAAGGATTTAATATATTAATTATTATTTCTATAGTAATGATTTTTTTAATATGCGTTTATCCATTCTATATGGGAACTTTTTATAACTGCAATAGTGATGATATAGTTCAATATTATCCATTTGTTGCTGGTTTCTTTGAAAGGATAAAAACGAATACATTATCAATTTATGATACAACATTATTTGGTGGTGCATCATTTTTTGCATCCACATATTATATTCCAATTGATATATTCTTATTAATAGCTTTTATATTAAGCTTTATTATGTCAATTGAAAGAGCTTATTTTATTTCTATATTACTAAAGATAATATGTGGCGGATATTTAATGTATTATGTCTTGGCACGAAAAAAAATTAAGCCATATGCAGCTATTTTAATATCATTAGCTTATATCGCAACAGGATTATTACAATCTTATATTATTTTCCCTGTATATTTAGGTATAAATGTATATGTGCCAATCGCAATGATTTTAGTCTCATATTTCTTTGATGAGAATAAAAAATATTATGCATATTATTTAATACCTGTTTTTGTTGTAGTACTAGTAGTATTTGATTTTTACTGTGCATATATGATTTTAGCCTTTATGTCATTCTATTTTTTAATGGAATCACATCTATTATCTAAATCAAATTTATTCTTTATAAAAAAGAAATTTTGGTCTAATTTCCTAACATTCTTTTCATTTGTAATTCTTGGTGTATTATTATCTGTTGCATTCTTATTACCAAGTGCATTCTATATTTTAAATGAATCTAGTAGATCAGGAAGTACACCAGATTATTTCTGGTATTATTCAACTGATTGTATAACTAAATCAGGAATATCTTGGAAACATTATTTTACACAATTAATTAATTTCTATATTCCAAATAATCCAGCTAGATTATGTTTAGTTCCTGCAGGAGCCTATGTTAGAGAACATGCATCACTTTATATGACATGTGGTGTACTTATTTATTTAGTTAAGTTCTTGTTTATGAGAGGTAAAGAAAATAACCAAATGAAATTTTGGGTATTATTCTTTAATCTAATTTATTTAATACCACTCGCTGCAATGATTTTTACATTTACTAAACAAGGATATTTAAGATGGTTCTTTATACCATACACATTTAATATGCTTGCAAGTGCTAAAGCTATGAGTGATACTGATTTTAAATTAAGTGAATCAAAAATTAGTAATGTATTTGCTATATTATCAATTGTATTAGGATTAGCTTTAGTATTATTTACATATATTTCTAACACAACTTTATTCATACATTATTCAAAAGGAGAAGAAGGTGAATATTTCTTTGAAGGTATATTAATACCATCAATTGTCTTCTTATCAATTTATTTAATAATATTATTAATACCATTTATATCTAGATATTTTAAAAAGAATTTAGATTTATTATATAAATCAATTCCTTGTTTAATTTTAGCTGAATTAATATTTTCAATTGTAGTTGTAGTAATATCTTTAGGTTCAACAGCTTATAGTTATGAATATAAGACATCAAATTCACAAATTAAATATTTAAGAAATAATAGTGATTATAATTTTAGTGATGGATATAGAATTAATTTATATACAGATCAAAAATGTATAGCTAATAATAATACAATGTTCCTTGGTGTAAATTGTACTAACTTCTTCCAATCATTTTATAATACACAATTAGATACATATATGAAAGATATTAATATGGTTTCTAATTTAGGTTGGTCAAGAAGATCGATGTATGGTTATTCTTTATTAAACGCTCCTATGTATAATAATAAGTATGTAATCACAAATGATTATGTACTAACAACAAATTTTACAGGACA
>Ga0247611_10006582_pt1 | contig 14842 bp, 27 predicted proteins | sample 177DNAGHGhighgp2_FD_192422 | JGI IMG/M metagenome (GOLD analysis project Ga0247611, IMG submission 192422) | Sheep rumen microbial communities from Palmerston North, Manawatu-Wanganui, New Zealand - 1770 DNA GHGhigh gp2 | ecosystem: Host-associated > Mammals > Digestive system > Stomach > Rumen...
TTCCCCACGGCAGATTTTTTTCGATGCTCGACCGGGGGGGATTCGAAAATTTTTTCAAAAAAATTTTTTATTTTTTCTTCAGCCCTGCTGCTTCATGAATGCTTCAAGACTGCTGCCTCATCTGCTGACAGCATAGCCAGTTCCATTTTGCTGACCTCTATCCCTTGCTTCCTTGCTGTCCTCACTAACAGGTCGAGTCCTGCTCTTGTGAGCTTATGCGTTTCTCTGTCGTGAAGCTTGTTGTGTTGTGCGTTGCACAGGCTGATAAGATTCCAGTCGCACAGTCTGTACTCAGGATAGTATTCGATCGGGAATATATGATGCACATGCTTCGCTTCAATAGCCTTGCCATATCTCAGAGAGAGCTGACAGAAGTATTTATCTCTTCTCAGGATCCGTTCCCTTTTCTGTTCCCACTGTTTTGATTTATAAAATTCTTTCATGCAAATAAAAAGAGCCTGATGTTATTCAGACTCTTTAACCGGTTGCACCGGTGCAACTTACCGATTTCTCCTTGATATCATATTACCATGGAATCATCTAACATTTTCTTAACATCTTTTGCTTCTGTCAGAATACTTCTTTGAAATATTCGATGGCTCTCTTCTTAAGAACATATATCGAGTTTATATTTGTAAATCTGTAAGATCTTGCTATCTCTATTTCGTCTTTTCCGTCAATATAGTAGTCAATGAGATATCTTCTGCACTGTCCTTCATTCATTCTCATAATCTTGTCAATGGCAGCATTTTTCTTGATGATATACTTCTCACGCTGTCTAATGATTGACCGGTCAATGTTCTCCATCTTCTCAATCGCTTTGATAGCCTGAAGCTCCAGTCCGTCTTTTTTCGGTGATGTCTGAACTCTGTCTCCTGTGACACTCATAGCTTTTATTGTGATGATATTCATGTTTATCTCTTCTTTAAGCTTTTCGAGTTCATGAATTCTCGCTTTTGAATTCCGGATTGATTGAAGGTATTGTTCAGCATTCATCCTCGCTCTCCTCTTTCATTTTGTTTTCCAAGGCCTCAGCTTTAAGTTCTTCGAGCTGCTCCTCTGTGATGTGATTGTTGCGTATCCATTCTTCCATAGCGAATTCCTGCTCAAAGGTTGATGATTCTCTCGGAGTCCCATCTGAACTTCTTTTTGCCATTTTGGGATCAGTAGTGCTGATACATGCTCCACCGTTGATGTAGCAAAAAGTTTTTCTGCATTTTTTGTTTTTATCAGGATTGCATCTGTATGTTTTCATTCATTCTCGCTTTCTGTTGGTATGTATATGCAGCTGTCACAATGTTCTTCAAGTGGTGTGCCGTCCTTAACGGCTTTATATAATCTAGCCGTAATGGGATAAAAAGTTGTTCCATCAGGATATGACTTTATTCTGTCATAATCATCGTTAGCTATTTCAATTACTATCTTTTTACTTGAAGGTGTTCTATATTTGCTCATTCTTTATACTCCTTTATTCCAAACACCACATAGTCTTTTTGTTCAAGCAATACGCCTATTCCTGTTCTTGCGTGAATATGTGAAATTATTTTACGCTCTGTGCGTACTTTGTTTCTTTTACAAGGTTTCGAGCAAAAATCTTTTCTGCGGCACTCCCGACATATTCCGTCAAGTAGCCATTGTTCGTTACTGTCTGGCATTGTTAGCCTCGCTTTCTCATAGATAATTTTTTCCGAACTGCCTCATAAACTCCTCATGAGAATATTTCTTTTCAAAAGCTCTCTGAGCGACCTGCTGAAGATGCAGATCGACCGCTTTGTTAACATGCGGAGCTTCCGATCCATACTCATGATGTCTCTCTGCGCATACATAAGCCCACAGTCCAAAGTGTTCCGCTTTCGATCTGTCCGGGCCATGTAAAAAGTGATGTTTATGAAGCCCTGTGTGCTTAAGCTCCGGTACCGGTCCGACTTCTTCTCGGCACAAGAAGCATTCTCTGTTCAGAGGATCTGTGTGTGCCTGAATTATGCTCTTGCTCATCTTAACCGCCTTTCCAGGATTCTCTGTATCCATTCCGATATTTTCAGAGCTGTCCATACCATGATGAAAAACATCAGGCCTATGACAGCCATGAATGATATCTCCAGCAAGAACAGCATGAACAGTTCATCATGTTCTATGAATACAAGCCACAAGGGACACAGCATTGCAAGCGTTATGATCATCTCCGTTCTTGATAGTTTATCTGTTCTGTTTTTCTGCTCTCTTTTTTTCATAATATCTTCTCGAAGCTTCGGGATCCGTTGTGGCCATTCTGCAGTCTGAGAACCCACACTCGAAGCAATTATCAAAGTATTTACACTTAACCTCTCTCTTTTTGAGATAATATCCGTTTATTATTGATACCCTGTTCTTTCCCGGATGCCTTTTGTTATGAGGTCCCATGTTGCTCCTTTCCGCCCTGCCCGAGTCCGCAGGCAGGGCTTATGTATTTCGTGAAATATTATCCAATTGAGGTCTCCTGCTCGAACTTTTCTGTTTCCGTCCTCGTTACCACAATTGCATCATCCTTTAACTGAATAGTCGCTTTGATCTTACTGGTGATGTTGACAGTAATCTTCTTGATCTTCTTTGTTGCGACTGCTTTGACGCTTCCTTTGAGTGCTTCTCTCAGCTCCTCGAACTGTTCACCTTCAAAGAGTGTCTCTATTGAGGCTTTTGCTGCTTCGATAGACATGAGAACTGATTCTTCATGCCTTTTCTTGTCTGCATATTCATGAGACAGCTTACAGGTACAATTCATTGTTGCTTCTTCTTCGATCATCTCCGGGGTTGCGTCATCCGGTACCATAACCATCTTTGTCTGATGGCAGAATTTACATGCTCCGATTGTTTCTTTCATGCTCTTACTCCTCTTCTTCTCTTTCGTTGTAATACTCCCAGCATTTTTCTATGTGCTCCAGTCCTTCGATGCAGCTTTCAAGGTCTCTTATCATGTCCCTTATGTATATCTGATTGATAGGCGGAACATCGTTCACAAGTCTGCTCTTATCTGTTATGGTCATCAGTTTTGCATTGACTGTCATTCTCTGCGTTCTACATTCGAACATGAACTTGCCATACCACTTCGGAGTCTGTTCTGCTGCCTCTGATGGCTCTTCAAGGTCTTCTATTACCTCTGTTTCCTGGCCTGCTGCTTCAGTAACAATGGTCTCCTCATTCTGACTCTGTATGAGTCCCTCGTTTTGGACATCCATTTTCTGTTTATCTTCCTGATCCGTTTCTGTACTCTCAGATACGTTGTCCGATATATGTTCCACTGAAGTATTTCCGTTGTTTTCGGGCTCCTGTACCTTCTCTTTTTCAGGTTTCTTCTCATTTTTCGACTCCTTAATGCCGTTTTTCTTCGATTTTCCCTCAGTTGAAGCCGATTTTTCGACCTTCTTTTTCGGCTTTTCCTCGGGTACCGGTTCCGACCAGTCTCTCTTACTCAGTTCCTCGACCAAAACATTCTTGAATTCTTCCCATGTGACAGGACTGTTCTCATCTGTCCTCATATTCGTTATCATGACTCCTGAAGCCTTGCAGGATATCAAGAATCTGCCTTTGCCTGATATGCGGATGTTATATGCGCTGTCTCCGTCTCTCATGTATGAGTCGCTGACATCTTCATCATCGATCGGCAGTCCCTGATCCATCCCCCACTTGATAACCTTTGCAGGTTCGGGATGTTCTTCTACCATCTGATGTATTATCAATGCCAGGAATTCATCATTTTCTGTCTCAGGCTGTTCTGCAGGCTTCTCCATCATGAGTTCAAGGTCTGATATGCTCTGTTCTGCCTGATATTCTTCTTTGATAGCCTGGATATCGCTCTTTGAATACTGCGGAGAGAGATTCTCATTGATGCTATCCGGTAATGTGAGCATGAGTGAAAGCTTCGAGCTTCCGAATTCCGAATACTTGTCTTCAAGGTGTTCTGAATATCCACCGATAGAGAATCTGTCATTGATACTCATGAATCTTGAGACCTGGCTCTTATCGAGTCCGAACTCTCCTGCAGCAAACTGGTTTACATCGCTATACTGAGTATCTTTAAGAAGATCCGTATCCCTTGCAGTCTTTAAGAGATATCCTATCCTCACAAAAGATATCGCTGCGCTCTTCAGCTCCGAGTTCAGAGCTGTCTTTAACTGCTCATAATTGCTAATTTGGTTGAGTGATAATACATCCATTGTCTTCTCCCTTCAAAAACTTGTTTATAAAGTATTGCTGGCCCTTTCCTGTGACCTTTGTCGTGCGTGTTATCCTCACTGATCCGTCTGCGTTCTGTATATTGCTTTCTTTTATCTCGAACAGGCCCTGCTCGACATATCTCTGCTTCGGCATGTTGCAGGATGTTCCGCTCGACATCAGATATCCGTTCTCTCTCAGCCATTTGAACATCCTGTTCTGTCCGATCTGAACTCCGTTCTGTGTAATAAGCTTTGCCAGTTCTCCGACAAGGATTGATGTCTTGCTTGTTGCCACTGCATCAGCGAATATCTCCTTCGGTCTCATCCTGATGTTCTGCTCTTCAAGCTTTCTGTTCACAAGAGCCAGCCTCTCAGCCTCTTCTGCCTTGTTTGCAAGCTCTCTGAGAGCATCTGCATATGTCTGAGGCAGATTGTAGGATCCTGTCTTTCTGATCGATGGAATGACCTCAGAGGTTATCCATCTTTTAAACTTCTTTGCACTGTCAAGACTGCTGCCTAAGATAAGCGAATAAAGACCGCTCTCATTTATGATGATCGTTTCCTGCGTTCTTCCCATGCTGTCGATGAGTCCCTGTTTCAGGGAGTCATCTTCATCAACATGAGCAGCAATTGCATTAAGAGGTTTTACATATCCAAGAGCTTCCGCAACATCCTTTCCTGCGAACCACGGCTCTCCGTTTATCTCTACTGTTCGGATCTGACCAAATTCAGCATTCTCATATATCTTTAATGCATTCATATCTCTCCTTTCTGTTGCACCGGTGCAACTTTATGCTTCCATGAAGTCTTCCATGAGGCCTTTAAGGACAAATGTGTTATTCCTTGCTTTCAGATCCTCGATGTTTGCTTCTCTTTTGATCTTCGATATCTTAGCCAGCTTCTTGTCCTCTTTGCTCATCCTCTTCTTGATCTCCTTCTGCCATTCCTTCAGAAACGGCTTTACGGTCTCAAGCTCAGGCTCTTCGTCATACATCCCACGATGCTGTCTTATTGTTCCGCCCGGTTCGACTTCGATGGTATAAAACGGAATCTTTATTGCATCGTTCTTTCTGAGGAAGCATATAAAGGTCTCTTTGTTTTCGATTCGGTCAAAATATCTGTTTGTAGCTCCGGCACAATGATGGAGTGTTCTTCCGTCTGCTATGATCTCGCTCAGGTTCTTTGGTACCAGGATGCTCATCTTCTCTCCGGTATATTCGAACTTGTCTTTTATGTCTTTCAAAATGCTTTCAGCCTGAGGAAACTTCTCTCTGTATTCCTTAGCCTGCTGCTTTGCAATCTTCTGAGCATCCTTCAGTTCAAGCTCCCTGGCTCTTGCGTTAATCTCTTCAGCAACCTCATCATGTCTCTGTCTGAGGTTTTTAGGCTTATAGAACAGTTCCTCGGTGTATTTTTTGCCAAGTCTGTCCAGCATGCTCAGATAATCAAGCCACTGATTTAGGATCGAGTTGTATTTGAGTGTCTTATAATTTGCTTTCTGCTTCTTCAGGTAATTGACCAGTGCTGTCGGAGTGATGCTTATCTTTTCTGTGAGCCTTAAGAGCTCTCTTGCGCTTATCTTCTCTTTGCTCAGGAATGTGAGGGCCTCATCTGATATTTTCAGACCTTCAACATCTATCCACTGCAGGATCCTCAGCATATCGTTTCCACCGTCTTTTTCTCTCAGCCTGTTTATCAGCTGGGTATCCTGAATGTTTAAAGTCTCATGAATGTCATCTCCGTTGTGGACTGCTGCTTCCCATCCTCTGAATTCTCCATCATACAGCGATATCGCTTCGGAGCATTCTTCTGTCAGCTTATAGAATCTTCCCTTTGCCAAATATTCAAGAGTGTCTATTGTCTGACTCACATTGTGAGCGTACATGATATGGTTATAATTCGCTTTAAGTCCCTTCTCGGACATATACTTAAGTAGGTTTGTTATGTTGCGATAATTTGTCAGTTCAAGAGCTTCTTCAATGCCTTCCGGATATAGATATTCGCTCTTTATCTGCCTGTTACAAGGGTTTGACTGCCACAGACTCGCATATACATTCAAGCCTCTGTCCGTAAACTGTCTCGAATAATAGTCTCGCTTGTTTATCTGTCCATAAAAGACTCTTGTCCGCTCTTCGAGTCTTCCCCTGCGCTTTACGGTGTCAACAACTATCCTTACCGCTTCATTCGTTTTTATCTTTCTTGCATGTCCGAACTGATCAACCACTTCGCAGTCAATATGTCTTGTTATCGTCTCATATTCTGTGGACTGAAGAAGGCATATCATTCCCGGATAGCTGATAAGTGTTTCAGGCCTTGTGATCTTGACCTTCAAAAGTGTCTTGCACTGAGGACATTCCTCAGTTTGTCCTCGTTTTGCCTCGCTCTCTATCCTGGTACCACAGAAGGTACATGAGCAGCCTTCTTTTGTCTTTAAGAGATAATGATCAGGATTGATCCTGTTTATTGCCCAGGCCTTGATCTTGGCTTCACTTACCATCGGTGTGCGCTCGATCATGTTTCTGACCTTAGTAGCCTTGCTCATATAGGCTGATTCTCTTTTTCCCTGGTTGAATCTCAGCTCTATCAGATCTATCGCTGATATCAGGTCCTTTTTGCGGTTATAGACTTCCGTTTTTGCGTTTATGATGTCAAGAAGTTCCTGTGTGTCACTATCAAGTCTGATCTCAGGATTCGGTGTTCTCCAATATGCCTGCGGATTATATCCCGAATCTGTTATTGACAGGATCTTCTTCTGTTCCCATATCCCCTTTAGCACATCCAATGTTCTGTAATCTTTTGTTTTGAAATCGATGCAGTATTTATAGTGCAGGATCCTGTTGTGGTATATGTTGATGATGAACGTATCATTCAGCCGTTGAATCGTTCCGACAAGTCCCTGTTTGCGTGTTTTGATCGGTTCAAGCTTTTCTATCGTCTTTTCTTTCATTCTCAAGCTCCTCATCTTCAATTAAGTTTCCAATGTTATCGACTGTGAGCCATGTATTTGACGGAACTATCTTTTCACGGTCTTCAGGTCTCATCGTTCCGACCTTCCACATTCCGCCTACTACCTCTCCGGTATCAAGAAACTTGATAAGACCTATATAATTGCCTTTTGAAGCCTTAACTCTCGGATTGCTGCCATATGCGATGCAGATCCCTTCTCCGGAGTCGTGTTCATAGCTTCTTCCTTCCATACCTCACAACGGCTGGATGTGTGCTGCATATCTCGCTCAGGATGCCTCATGATATAGAGCAGGGTATACTGGACAAGCTCCTTGAGGCTCAGTTCTTCCTTCAGTGTCAGCTGTGTGCATGCGACCATTTTCTCTTCGTCATCGATGTCTCCTGCTGCCTCAACCTTAAAATATCTGTTTCCGCATCCTAACGGATAAAACACAAGGCAATGCATAGGATATTCTGCACAATGGAAGCCTGATCTGACTGTCTTGGACTTTTCCTCGATATATGTCTTATGCTGTTCAAACTTCATGTGACCGTTTCCACATATCGCTTCAAGATCTTTATTGAATCCCTTAAAACAGATCATGCTACTTCTCCTTTCCGCAGAAGAACTCTTTTGTCATCCTCTTCCTGGTCAATCTGTCCGGGAATCCGATAGAAAAGGATCTTGCGCCCATCAGTTTCTTTATCTGTGTTGTCTTTTCAACTATCTTTACGGATACATTCGTTCTGTTTATATATCCGTACTCGGCAAAATCTGCTATCAGCTGTCCTAAGTCCTTGCCTTTCTTCCTGATCCCGAGAGCAAGGCTCTCATCCTCGTTCAGATCGTTCACTATCTCATCAACCCAGTCCTTCAGGATCCCTTTGATGTCATAATATTCACACTGGATCTTAAGCTTCCCTATTGCTGCCAGCTTTGCATTTGTGAGCTCGTCAAAAGCTCCGTCATAAAAGTCTTCAGCATCCTCTTTATCGATGCCGTTCTCTTCTGCGAGAAGCATGAGAGCTTCCTCGTCTTTTTCTTCTCTCTGTGCTAGAGCCATTCTGTTTATCTCTTCGAATGAGTCCAGCTCTCCAAATTTATCAAACATGTCATTCTCCCTTCATGAATGTGAATGTCCTGTTGCTCTTTTTGATGGTTTCATAAAGCAGTCTGTACTGATCCGGCAGGCTTTCTCCCTTTTTGTTCTTCCATCCTGCCTGTTTCCATTGTCTGAGACGCTCCTGGCACATGACTGCTGCCTCATCGTTATCAAAGTGAACTGTGACAAGATCCGATGTGATGATCCCTTTTCTGTTTGAGTAGATATTCAGCACATATATCGCATTGACAAGAAGCTCTGCTGTCAGGATCTTTGCAGTCGTTTTATCTCTCTTAAGCTTCTTCCCTTCATACTTTGCAGAACCATCCCTGCCTGATATCCTCAGTGTGAAGTTTCCTTCTGCTGCCTGCCAAGCAGGTCCTTTCGCTGTTTGGTATATAAATATGTCTATCATCGTCTTCCTCGTTTTCTCATCCTTGTCCTGCAGTCGCATCTGAACTTATCAAGCGTGAACTGATGACAGATCGGACACTCACACAGCTTCACCGGAAGTCCTGTCGCATTATTATCAAGCTTTATCTCCCGATAATAGAGATATGCCATTCCTGTGTATACGTTGAAGCCCTTCTTTATCGAGTTCTTATCTATCGCAAATCCTGGAGTAGGCTTAAGATCGTTTGCGAATATTCTTCTCATTGTGAATCTTGAGAACTTCTTCACAACCGGATCAGGCCTTACAAGGTTCCTGCTCGTTGAATACTTGATAAAGGTCTTCTGTTCTTCTTCCGGGAACAGACTCAGCTGTTTCTCTACCGCTTCTTCAGGCTCCTTGACGATATACGCTGCAAGAGCTCCATATTCTGTTCTGTCATACAAGAACTCGAACTCAATGTTTCCGTCTGCCAGCTGTCTCCATATCCTATTTATCTCCGAGGTCTTATCAGGGCCTCTGTTCATTACCATGTGATAATGGATTCCGCCTCGCTTGCCGATCTCGATCCTATATATGAACTTCATCTCATATCCGCTTTTCTTATAGATCAGTCTCACCTTTCTGATGAATCTGCGAATATCTTCTTTTACTTCTTCAGGACTCTTTCTTGTTCCTGCTTTATATTTGAGTGTCAGCCAGTAATCTCCATATTCGAAGTTATCTTCGATGAGTCTCATCATCTTCCTGGCTTTTAAGATCTGATTGTATCGTTTGGCTGCTTCTGATGTCTTTGCTTTACGTTTAGCTCTCTTCTCTCCCTTGCATCCATAGTTGCCTGCATAAGTGAAGTGATGTTCTGTCGAATAGGGATGATTATAGATTTTTTCCTGATACATGGTGTGTCCTAACTTTAAGATGTTATAAAGCATGCAAAAAGCGTAAAAAAGAGGCTTATTCCATTGCATTTTTTACGCTTCACACCTTATAATGAAATCGTCAGTAATTTCATTTTAGGTGTGAAACCCCCGAAGGCATCCGGTTCTCCGACCGGGTGTTTTCTTTTACCGAAAAAACAGATGCCTTGTAGGTTTGTTGGCCTGCTGCCTCTGAAGTCTCAGAAGGTCAGAGATGATCGGAATCTGCTTCACAGCAGTCTGCCTCTTCTCTTCAGGTTTTTCTTTCATCGGCTCTGTGATAAGTCCGTGTTCTTCCAAAAACATATATCCCATGTCCTCTCCTTTCTCAGAGAATTGTTATCTCTCTGATAATCTCGAAATGGTCTATTATCTGACCACGTTCAACTCTCTGCTTCACCTGCTCGATCAGGCTTATCAGTTCTCTTCTGCTGGGATACTCTCAGTTCTGTTGCTGTTCTCCTCTTACTTTCAAAACAACTTTTGCGTCAATAATCTCGTTCATGGCTCCTCACTTTCCGTGTTTTCTCTCAAGTTCTTGCGATTTATTCACAATGTCTTGAGCATATTTGCTTATATTTCCTTTTTTATAGCTGTGATCTCCGTTGTATATCATGAGAACTATCTCAGGATCCCCGGAATGATCTTTGAACAGGTCTGCAAGATAATCTGCAGCGATGTTCATGTTGTCATCGATCTGATACAGGTCATCCTTACCGGTCCGCTTCATCCTTTCCTTGTGCCACTTCGGATTGATCTGACACAGGCCTATGCAGGAACCGTCACTTGATACTGCATCAGGATGATATCTTGACTCTCTCCATGCGAGTGCTTCCAGGAACTCCGGCTGGATGTTATACTCTTCACCATACTTGATAGCAGCTTCCTCAACTTCATCCGGGATGTCAGGATCTGTGTATTTCATCTCTGTCACTTCTATCTCGATAGGCTCGATCGATTTGACAGTCTCCTGAATGATGACAGGTTCTTCTTCGATAACTGTATGAGTAATATTGAGGATGAGTCCTTCTTCCGTTTTCTTCCTGTTGCAGGAATCGATGTGCGCAGCTCCGAATATCATTCCTAAAACAATCGCTAATATGATTGAGTAAATATTTTTCTTTAACATTCTTCTATCCTCTCAAGTTCCTTTTGCGCTTCATCTTTACTCTCCCAATACTTTGAGTACCACTCGAAGCTTCCTTCTTCGTTCTTTCTCCTCAAGGTGAACATCCAAGTTCCGATATGTTTATAAAACCGAATTGCTACTTCCCAAGGTCCCATGTTTCATTCCTTTTTGTGCTATAATCCTTTCACAAGGCACTGCCATGCCTGAGTCTATGAAAGGAGTTCTTATATATGGCTATTTACAAAATCTCTGAAGTTATTTCTCGCTTGAAAGAGATGGATGATGATGGTTATGTTTTTGCCGAAATCAATATTCTCGAAGCTGATGGTGATGAATCTGAAGCAATCTCTTTTGAAGCTGTTGAAGATTTCGATAGCACTAATGACTATGAAACTGTTAATTCTCATGTCATCCTACCTGTGGAGTCATTAAGAAAAACCAAGTCGTAGCTTATCGGGATTCCCTGGCGGTTCATTCTGTGAATCGCCTTTTTTATTTTCTCTTTGATCTTAGGATTCTTTGATTCCACTCGACCAATTATGTGATTCTCTTTTATTTCTTTAGACACTACTCGCTTCATTTCCTCTCCTTTCTGTTGCACCGGTGCAACTCGCTAATATTGCACATATCGCAGAATCTCTTCCTCTGTCAGATCAAGCTCATGAAAGATAATGATGATGTCTTTATATGTGAATGAACTGTTATCCAGTTTGTAGTTCATGGCCTGTCTTGATATTCCCAGGTGAGAGCCCATCTCCTTCGGGCTTATCCTTTTCTTTTTCATAAGTCCTGAGATTATCAGCCCTATATCTTTTGCCATGTAGTTGGGTTTCAATTCTGCTATTCGAGGCATCTGTATCTCCTTTTATGACCAGTGAATCATCAATTAAACTCATCTTTTTTCTCCCTATCGACACATTACGTGCCTTCTTTAGGCATAAAAAATAGACTGTACAGTTGTATCGTAATATTTTGCGATCAGGATTTTTATTTCGTCTCTTGGAATTCTCTCACCTCTTTCATACATTCCGATTGCAGACAAGCTTATTCCCAATGCCCTTGCTACTTCCTCTTGTGTCCTGCTGCCTCTTAGTGCAATTAGTTTTTCTCCGATTTTATTTGCGTCCATCGTTGTCTCCTTTCTTTAAAATCTGTCGATATATTAACACACGACACATAATGTGTCAACACATTATGTGTCATTTGTGGTAAAATATTTTCAAGAAAGGTGGTGATTGTATGAATACCTTTGGAAAAAGACTAAAAGAATTGAGAGAATTGTCCGGTTTGTCTCAGGAAGCTCTCGCCCAAAAACTTCATATATCTCGAAGCAGAATTGGTATGTATGAGCAAGGCAGGAGACAGCCCGACTTTGAAATGTTAGAAGCTATTGCGGATACGTTTAATGTAAATATGGATTATTTATTAAATGAATCAACTGATATAGAAAGCCATAAAAAAGCAATTGAATTTTATTCATTATACAAAAGTGCTACTCCTGAGATTCAATCTGCTGTTGAACTGCTCTTAAGATCTGCTCGACACTCTCCTGAATCATAGGATATAAGAAGAACAAATAATCTATTGTGAGGTTTTTATGAAACTTGAACAGCTCCCCAGCGGATCTTATCGAGTCAAAAAAATAGTAAAGGGTACTACTTATCGAGTTACCTTCGACCACAAACCAACTCAGTCCGAAATTCTGAGCGAACTTTCCAAAAGAATCGAATCTTTTTCTGAATCAAAAGATTCATTTTTTATGTGTGTTGAAGCTTATATCAATTCTAAGGTGAATATATTGTCTCCATCTACAATTATATCTTATAAGATGATATTGAGACATATGCCTGCCTGGCTTAATATGCCTATAAGCAAACTCACTCAGATTGATATCCAAAATGCTGTCAATGAATATGCTAAAGATCACTCCCCTAAGTCAGTAAAGAATTATCACGGCCTGATATCTGCTGTGATAAAGATGTATCGACCTAATCTTGTTTTGAGGACTACTCTGCCAAAAGTAAAAGAAAAAGAGGTCCGTGTTCCCAGTCATGATGAAATATCAATGATCTTAAAACAGGTGGAAGGAACTGAGTATCATATACCGTTTCAATTGGGCTGTCTCGGTATGCGCAGAGGTGAGATCCTCGCACTCAGTTTGGATGATTTGGATGGTGATTGCCTGACGATAGATAAATCTAAGGTTATTTCTCTCGATGGTGGATATGAGATCAAGAATCTCCCAAAAACAATCTCTTCTGTCCGGAAGATTTACATTCCTGATAAACTAGCCGAAGAAATTCGTGAAAAGGGATATATCTATAAAGGCTCCCCCGGTCAGATCCTGAAGGCTCTCCATCGAGCACAGGACAGACTCGGTATTCCCCGGAGCAGGTTTCATGATCTTCGACACTATTTTGTATCATATGCTCACTCACTCGGATGGGCGGATGCTGATATCATAGCAATAACCGGACACAAAACGGATGAGATCGCTAAAAGGGTTTACCGTCATAGTATGGCCGATCGTAACGATAAAAAGAACCTTGCGAACATGATACTTGAATAAAATCGTCCACGAAATCGTCCACAAATTTCAAATTGTACAGTAAAATCAATATGTTTGGCTCGTTATAAACGGGTCCGATTCCCGTCAGCAGCTTAAACAAAAAAGAGCCTTGAAACCGCTAATTATACGGCTTCAAGGCTCTTTTTATCTGCATTTTGGTCATAGCAAAAGCAAACGCTTTTTGCACTCTGCAAGACCATTATTCTGAAAAATCGTCCACGAAATCGTCCACGAATTTCCACATCAGACAAGTTCTTTATTTGTCTCTAATTGTACTTCTCAAGCATCGCCCATGTCTTGACTCCAACTTTACCGTCAACAACAAGACCGTGTTCATCCTGAAACTTTTTAACGGCTGCTTCTGTTTGTTTGCCATACTTGCCGTCTACACCGTAAGAGCCAATATCATAGCCATTGTTACGGAGAATAGTCTGACATAGCACAACATCAGAACCAACCATAAACGGCAAAACAAATTTCAAGACTCTGCGCTTCTGTATGTGAAGCGGAACTTGTTCGGATTCTCCTGCATCATACTTTGTCAAATCATATCGGCTGATGATAGATAATACAGTATTAACTTCCGTTGATGATGTCATGTAACCGCAATGCTTTATCTGTTCCATTTGCTCTGAATAAGGAACTCCTGCAAGAACTTTTGCATAAGCTTGAGAATTAAGAAGCTCGTAATAATTGAAAACGCATTGTTCCATGCTTTCAAATGATCGGAAGTTATCACGAATAGCCGTATGCTCTCCAACCTTGTATTCTTCTTTTGTTTTTGCGTTAAAAAAATCTCCGTTCCAATACTTCAACGCTGTTTTACCGCTTCCGACTTTGTGACCAAGAAATGCGTTGTGCTTTCTCATGATCTTGCTCGTTCCGTACGCTGACTCAACACAAGCCATAGCGATACAGATAGACGGATAAACTTTGCCAAGCTCCTTGTATGCCTTTTGAGCACATGGAGCGATTTCTGCTATGAATGCTTTTTGCTCTTGTGAACTTGCCATATTACTTCTCCAAATCTTCTATCTTTGTCTCAACAACTGAAACACGCTCTTCAAGCTTGTATGTACGCTCAATAGTTGAATTGTGCTTGTCCTGCTTCTTCTCAAGCTCTTTCAAGCGATATTCAATCAGATTGACGGTTTTTCTGTTCTGTATTGCTGACACTATGATCGCAGCTCCGGCTGATATCAACGGAGCACCAAGAACGGATAAAACTTCATTCATTGTCTGCTCCCTTCTCAACGGCTTTTCCGTCAACGTAGGCTTCAACTCCTGCATAGATCGCTGCTGAAATAACTGTCAGAACGCTACCAATAATAGCAAGCGTCTGATTCCCCTGAATAATACCTGTGATACCTGTTCCAAGTGACGCAAGAACTGCTGCAACTGTCACCCAGAACTTGCGAGAAGCTAATTTCTGTCTCATGCTCGTTCCCCTTTCAATTTAAACAGCTTGATTAAACCGCACATAACAATTTCGCCACCAAAGAAGCCGAAAAAGCCTGTTGTCAAATCGGAGTCAAGCGGTTTTTCAAGCCATAAAAAGACAAGGCATATCGTGGTGTAAATGATAAGCATTGCGATG
>Ga0247611_10006584_pt1 | contig 14839 bp, 10 predicted proteins | sample 177DNAGHGhighgp2_FD_192422 | JGI IMG/M metagenome (GOLD analysis project Ga0247611, IMG submission 192422) | Sheep rumen microbial communities from Palmerston North, Manawatu-Wanganui, New Zealand - 1770 DNA GHGhigh gp2 | ecosystem: Host-associated > Mammals > Digestive system > Stomach > Rumen...
CTGTGAAATTCTGTGGTATCTGTGTGAAAATAAATATTGTCGACATGGTCAAACAAACAACCGTCAAGTTACCCTCCTCCTCTCCTAAAACTCCGTAGAATAAAAACATGGCACCAGCCATAAATTTTCTGTTCTTTTCTGTGCTTTCAGTGTGAAACTAAATAAACGTCCTACACTAAAAAATCCTTATATTCTTAAAAAAATCTCTGTGAAATTCTGTGGTATCTGTGTGAAACAAAATCTCATCCGCATGGTCAAACAAACAACCGTCAAGTTACCCTCCTCCTCCTCTCCTAAAACTCCGTAGAAATGAAAAAAAGAAATTAAAGAGAATTTCGTGGTAATTCATGACGATTCATGTTGAAAAAAATATTATTAATCTTCAATTTGTTTTTCTGAAATTTTTTATGAAACATATAAAACTATTCCTACAAATTCTAATCATAGTTCTCGCATCTTCTCATGTAACTGCCCAGAACTATATCCAAAAAGGCTATGTGAAGACCAAGGGCAGATGGGTCAACGGACAATTGGTTAGTGGAAAACCTCTCACTGGTGTGAAACTGAATGTTAGAGGTCGTACTTCCATCGTTGTTAGGAATAATAACGGTTCCTTCTCTTTTCCTACGACAGGCAAGTTTATAATCGACAAGGTTGAGAGAACCGGTTATCAGGTCATAGCCGACGTAATGCCAAAGCAGTTCGCCTATTCGTCCAATCCGCTTTATCTGCTCATGGAAACTCCAGAGCAGCAGCTTAAGGACGAACTGGAGGCAAAAAAAGATATTGAGAAGACTCTTCGTCGAGAGTTGAAAGCCAAGGAGGAAGAACTCAGTTCACTTCGGTCGAAATGCAAACAGAAGGAGGCGGAACTCAACAAACAACTAACCGCCACAAAACAACAACTCGAAAGTCTGAAGAAAAACAACGCCGCCAGCCAGAAGCAGATAAGCGACTTGGAAACCAAAGTAGCTGAGCTTGAGAACCAGATAGAGGAGAACGAGAAAACAGACGACGCTTACAGAAAGCAACTTCAGCAGTTATATTCCGATTCCGACAGCAATGAGAAACTGGTTGAGGAAATGGCTAAACGCTATGCGGAAATGGATTTTGACCAGTTGGATGAACTCAACCAGCGTATAAGTGCTTGCATTCTTGAGGGTCGTCTTGTAGAGGCTGATTCTTTGATTCGTTCGAAAGGTGATATTCATGAAAGAATCCAGCAACTTGAAAATATTCACGATGCAAATGAACAAGAGGCAGAGGAACTCAGGAGACGAACCGCCAATCATGAGGCAAGCAAGGCCAAAGAACAGAAAGACAGGGAAGACATCGCACGGGATTGTTACAATAAATTTGAAATCTTCAAACTCCAACACCAAAACGACTCTGCTGCACACTATATCGAACTCCGTGCCAGCCTCGACACATTGAATTATGAATGGCAAAATGATGCTGGACAATTCTTTAATGAATATATAGCTGATTATTCAAAGGCTTTAGCTTACTATAAAAGAATACTAAATATGGCTGAAAAAGATAATAATCAAGAATGGATAGCGTTAGGTTGTATCAGCATAGGCACTGTGTATGATACTCAGGGTGATTATCCTAAAGCCTTGAAATATTACAATAAGGCACTTAAAATTTGCTTGGACATATATGGTGATAATCATCCTTCTGTAGCTACAACCTACAACAACATAGGCTTGGCTTATGCTAATCAAGGTGAATATCCTAAGGCACTGGAATATTATGAAAAAGCCTTGAAAATAGATTTGGACCTGTATGGAGACCACGATCCTTCTGTAGCTGCTCGTTACAACAATATAGCTTGTGTTTATTCTTATCAAGGTCGTTTACCTAGGGCTCTGGAATTATATAATAAAGCCTTAAAAATTGTACTGGACATATTTGGTGAACATCATCCTTATTTAGCTATAATTTACCATGGAATAGGATGGATTTATTCCGCACAGCTTGTCTATGTTAGAGCTTTGAAATATTACGAGAAAGCCCTGAAGATTGATTTGGATGTTTATGGTGACAATCATCCTGATGTGGCTCTTAGTTATGAAAATGTCGCTATAACATACTTTAGACTATCAAAATATAATCAAGCATTGGAATATGCAAATAAAGCCTATACAATTAATAAAAACATATTTGGCGAGGATTATGAGAAAACTATAGCAGATTATATTCTTATTCAACAAATAGAAGAGGAAATAAAAAAATCTGAATCAGAAAAAAACATTAATGAATAATTCTCAATGACTAAAAGAAAGTTTGACGTAATCAATATCTTACTTCGTGTATATTATGGCAGAAATCAACAACCTTCAGGTTGTCCTCCTTTTCTCCTAAAATTCCGTAGAAATGAAAAAAAAGAAATTAAAATATAGCTTACGATAAATGGAAACAGCAGAGCAACAAATAAACAATAAGCAATACAAATATTTCGCTTTCATAAGCTATAGCTCAAAGGATGCAAAGTGGGGTAAGTGGCTGCATCGCAAACTGGAGAGTTATAAGCTCCCTTCCACTTTATGTGGTGAGAAAGGATGGAAGAGAAAACCTATGTCACCAGTGTTCTTCGCACCATACGAGATTCAGCCGGGAGGGCTGGATAAGGAACTGCAGCAACGTCTTGAGGACTCTCAATTCCTTATCGTCATAGGTTCGCCAAACTCTGCCAAATCGGAATGGGTGGCAAAGGAAATTGAGTATTTTAATAATTTAGGACGACCTGAAAATATTCATTATTTCATCGTTGACGGCATAGCAAACAGCGGAAATTCAGATACGGAGTGCTACAACCCTGTACTCAAAAAACTCAATCTGCCGGAACTTCTTGGTTGTAATATCCATGAAAATGTATTCAGATGGTCATGGATGAATAAGGAGCGTGCATTTATTCAGCTGGTGTCAAAACTGCTGGGGCTGGATTTTGATGTGTTGTGGCAACGACATAAGCGAAACCGCAGAAGAAAAATCATTGTGTGGTCGGCAGGGGTATTGGCCGTCTTGGCTGCGATAATTGTAATATGGAAAATTAATCAGCCTGTGGATGTTATCTTAAAAATTCATGAAACGTCTGCCGTTAATCCTAAACTACCGCAATTTAAGAATGCTACTGCTGTGATGACTCTGGAAAATGAATCTAAATCAAAAGCAATCGCATCTTTGGATGAAAAAACAGTGTTTTCTAATATCCCTCATAGAATGCTTGGTAAGGAAGTGAAAATCTCTGTTAAGGCTGATTATTACAACGATATAGATACAGTAATGAAACTGAGCGAAACGATAAATATTGGTGTCTCGAGAGACCCTCATGTGTTTGGAGATATACATTTCTGTGTTTATGATAAAAATGTCAACCCTGTACCTGATTTGAAACTTAGTGTGCAAGGGCATGAGGCTACTACTGACAACGATGGAAATATCAATCTGTTCATTCCTATAGAAGAACAAGATACCATCTACAGGGTCAGTGCCGACAGACCTCTCGAGAACGAGTTCATCTCTGCTCCATCTGGCAATGACGACGCCATATTTACTGCTGACTGATTTCATCAGTTAGCTATACTAATGTCTTGTATTCCCGTCTTCTTAAAACTAAAATAATTCTTCATTCTCCCTAATTCTCCTAATCAATGAAAACAATCGTCAATCAAGTTGTGTGTGAGAGGCTTGTCCTCGAAAACTAAAATAATTCTTCATTCTCCCTAATCCTCCTAATCAATGAAAACAATCGTCAATCAAGTTGTGTGTGAGAGGCTTGTCCTCGAAAACTAAAATAATTCTTCATTCTCCCTAATTCTCCTAATCAATGAAAACAATCGTCAATCAAGTTGCGTGTGAGAGGCTTGTCCTCGAAAAAAAGAATAATTTTTCATTTTTCATTTAACAATCCTCTCGTCTTCTAAAATTTATAATAACAATATGTTCTTCCGAATAATAAAACGAATATTGCTGATCTTGTCTTTGATGGCGAACACTGCGGCTATGGCTCAGCAAGACGCATATCTAAAGGAACTGGTGGGTGTCGTGGAAAACCTTAGGAATGCCAACGGCAAAAAGCAATCATATAATAATGCTGTCAATATCCTCTCACAACAGGGAAAACCTAAGATCACCCTTATGGACGACCTGGGAAACCATCAAAACGAATATATTGCCGCTAATAACGATAAGTTCCGACTGAATGCCGTCGTTACATACGCTTATAGCGTGCAAAACGGAACGAACCTCTCAAAGGGTAATTATTTCGACAGCCGACAACTCGGTGTTAAATACTCGTTGTATGAAAAAAATGTGAAACCGGGGAAAACCGTGGCTTATCAGCTGACTGGACACCGGGGCAGACAGGAATTTGTCGTCGTTCCTTTTCAAAACAATGCAAAGTACAATGCTTCCATTAGTTATGACGGAAATAATAATAATGCTAAGGTGGAAAAAAATATTAACGCAAAGAACTATTCTGTTTTCACTATTGACAAAGTGCAGACAGACGGAAAAATAAATATAACAATAGAAAATAAGGGAAACATATTTGAGTCTTTTGCTATCATTAGCTACAACGAAAGAAAATGAAATATCTTATCGCATCATTAGTATGGCTGGCTTCTTCATTCGTGCAAGCACAAAACTATGCTCTCTTGGCTAAAAATGCTGAAGAGTCAAGGGAGTATGTCAAAGCTGCTCAGCTATGGAGAGAATATGCTCAAAAAATGATTGCTGAGAACAAGCCTGATGCGATGCCCGACTATGATCTGGAGGCTTACCTCACAGCACTGAGAAGCGAAGCTAACTGCTTGTATATGATAGATGATTATAAGGGCCTTCATAAGCTTGTGGTTGAATATGATAAGGTGCTCAGAAGGAACGAAGACAGACTGTTTCTGGATTACGGCGATGAGGCTCAACTCATGAAAGATAACCTGCAGTCGTATGCTGATAAGATGTGGGGCAGCTACTACTATGGACTGATTGACGAACGTCATGAGGCTGCCGATTCTGCTGAACAGGCATATATGCGAGCTTTGGAAAGGGTGGATAAATTTAATCAACGAGATGTGGATGTGATTTATCAGGAATTGGCACAACTCTATTACAAAACAGATAATTACAACAAAGCCCTGGAATGTCTGAACAAACAAACTTATTCAATGCTCCACCGCCCTCATGAGTTGAGAGCTCAAATCGCGATATGCTTGGCTCGGTGCGCTCAGAATGAACCAAACGACAGACGTGCTGAGGCTTTGCTCAGCCAGGCTCTTGATAGCATCAGCAAAACTATCAACTGCCTTCCTCAGGATAACCCGGATTACTGGGAAAACCTTAGAAAACGTGGGAAGATACTTATGATATACGGCGACAGGATGAAGTCCGACCGAAGAGATGAAGCGAATAAAGACTATAGCCGATATGTGGATTACATAACCAGCCAAATGCCACTAAAAATGAATGATATGAGCGACGAACAGAAAGAACAGCATTGGCTTGCTTTGCATGCTTTCTTGTTCGACTGCTTCAGAATCGGTGAGGCAAATCCTGAAATGCTCTATAATGTAGCTCTCTTCGCCAGAGGCTACTTGATGGATGCGAAGACAAACCCTAATGCTAAGAATATAAAATGGACTGATGTGAGAAATGCTTTAAAAGAGGATGATTGTGTGGTGGAATTCGTTGTATATAGAGGTGAAAACGACCGAAAATGCTTAGGGGCTATAACACTCAAAAAAAACTATACAAAACCTAACTTCCTCTTTATTACCGACATCGGACAACTGCTCAACAAAAAACTGAATAACTCTCAATATACTGTGGAACAAGCAATCTCGGCCGACAAACATGATGCTAAAGACTATCTTTATAACGACCGGGATGTTGCTGATATGATATGGAGTCAAGCGCTGATGAACGAATTTGGTGAAGCCAAAAATGTTTATTTCGTTCCGGACGGAGTGCTAAATCAACTGGCGGTGGAATACATCATTCCTGATACCACAAAAAATGTTTGGCGTCTCTCGTCATCTAAAGTGCTGGTAAGCAAACGCAACGACAAAACTAATTCTAATGCGCTGCTTGTGGGTGGTATTGATTATTATGCACAGGTTGATGCACTCGAGGGTAACGATGAAAAAGCATACGATATATTGGCTCAGAAACATTTGTTTATCACTAACCTGAATGCATCGGAAACTGAAATCAACAGCATTGCCGAAATCAGACACAATGCATCCGACTCCATACTAAAGGGAAATATGGCTACAGAACATGAATTCTGCAAAATGGCTCGGAATGGATATGGCATCATTCATATCTCCACACATGGTCTGTTTACGGGAAATATTAATACGGGAACCGAAATGAAACCCACAATGAGAGATAATTCCATGTCGGAGAGCGTCATCATATTGGCTGGGGCATCAAATAATCTTGAAAACAAAAATTTCAATGCGCATCTATCCGATGGAATACTCTCGGCTAAGGAAATCGAACATCTGAAAATGGATAATACCGAATGCGTGGTATTGTCGGCTTGTCAGACTGCACTCGGACACAACACCGAAGATGGTGTTTACGGTATTCAACGGGCTTTCAAGAGTGCTGGAGTAAAAACTGTCATCGTCTCTCTATGGAGCGTGGACGAAATGGCATGTTTCTATCTCATGAAATTTATGTATGAGGAAATGAATAATCAAAATACCACCGACATGAATACAGCTTTCAACAATGCAAGAAGACGTTTGGCTCAAATGGAAATATCCAACCAACGATTCAGAGCTAATGCCCTGCAAAGACTCAACAGAAAAACTTCATATAATGCTCCTCGATATACCAACCCATTTATTATAATAGATGCGTTCTAACATCTCAACTTCCTGATGTTATATATACATCAAAATAAATATTTATGGATTTAATACGGCTAAAAATCAACAACCGTCAGGTTGTCCTCTCCAAACCTCCTAAAGCACCTAAAGTAGAATAAAAACATGGCGCCAGCCATGAATTATCTGTGCTTTCTGTGTTATCTGTGTGAGAATAAATTTCTTCCGCATGGTCAAACAAACAACCGTCAGGTTGTCCTCCTCCCCTCCAAAACTCCGTAGAATTAATAAAAATTATTGCAATATGAAAAAATGTATCTTATCTATCGTGGCTTGTTTCATAGCTTTAACGGCCACAGCACAGCGTCCAAATGAAGGCAGACAAGACAAACCTCAAGCTGCCAAACGTAAGTATCAAATCCTAGTACAAAACGAGTCCGAAGCAAATGTGGTGGGCGACTACAATCAAAACCTACTGCAGATGCAAAACAACATGCACGGACAAAACACAAAAGGACTGCTCTCCGACCTTATTATGACTGGCTACAAGGCGGCATTCGTGCAGAAAACAGGAAATGCATCGTCTAATCTCTTCAGCCTCGGAGTCAGCTATCTCACCGAAGCTCTGTCAAGCAAAAGAGACAAATGGATGATGACAGCAAAGAATCAGTGCCACTTCGAGAAAAAACTGGCTACTGAAACTAAAATAGAGGATTTCTATGCTCTGCCGTCCACTGTCGGACCTATGGACCCACAAAACCTGAAATTCAAGGGATTTGGATGCAAGCAATACATCGAACTGAATGATAAACCGGGACATGGACAAAACGTCTTCTATTTCTATTGCAAAATGAAAAAAGACAATGAAGGATTGTCCAGAATAGTGAATCACTCTAAGTTCATCGTGGAGGTCGATACATTTATGTTTAACCCTAAATACTGCAATCTGCCTAATGACTCATCGGGAAGTGCCGACGCAAGGTTCGATTTTAAAAAACGTAAAAATCTTAACCTTAAAGTCAAGGTGAAAATATTCTCTTCATGGATGAATGAACTTACGCAAGTATTTAATGATCAGCTTATGGGAGAATTCACCGTTAATGCCAAAATCGATGAGAAAATGCTGACACCTGATGGAAGCTTTGTATATGATAAAAATAATCCTGAACACAAGAATTTGGTTTCTGTGGATGGGGATTGCTTTGTCATACCGCGCTCGTTCACAGGAACTCCCGATGGTTCCACTGCACTGAATGCATGGGGAACAGGACAATACCGAATAGAAATGGAAGTGGTGGAAGACTGCGAAATTAATGAGAGCTATTATTTGGTGCCGGAAGTGGGAAACGGACCACAAGTGGCGTATGCTGATGGAACACCTGGCAATAAGAAATGGGACAAAAACAAATGGAAAGTAGAATGGAATGATATGAAAGCAAGAAAAAAGAATAAATCTTTCTGGTCTAATGCTCTCAGTGCTATCACAACTGCTTATATAGGCAACAACTGGATAACTACTATCACCGACCCACTGGCTACAGCTCTCTATTCCTACGAAACGCAAGAACTCAACAACTGGTTAGACCTCGACACCTCTGCCGCTGCCAAAGCGGCTGCAGCTGGAGCTGCAAAACCTGCTGGACAACAACAGGGAGCGCCCCAAGCAAATCCTGCTGGACAAGGAGCACCGCAAGGCGCAAAACCCTAAAAGTGGATAAATTTAATTTTATATCTCATGCATAAATATCGATAATAATAATGACTGCCCTATATATAATATTTGCTTTGATTGGACTGTTTATGATCTTCTTTTCATATTTCACGTGGCGGAAACTCACAAATAATACATTCATTGATGATGCTATCGTGAAGAAACGGCAAATGTATAAGAATATAACTGTAATTGGAATTCTTATATTTGCTGCTGCTATTGAACTTTATATGACAACTGTTGAAGGACAAAGTGGTTCTGGATTCTTAATAGTTATAGGAATGATATTTGGATATAACAGAATGTTTTTCGAACCATATTTCAATTCATCTATTGTGGAAGATATCGATGATTTATGCTTGTATCTGAGACCTTTTAATTCCGATACTAAAACTGGCTTTAAAAGTAAGGGAACAATCAAAGGTTCGTTCGGCTTTTCTGAGCCGATAGAAAAGTATTTATGCAAATTCTTGCATAAGAGAATTGCACAGCCTTTTGCAATCGGAAACCCCGGCAGCTGTGTACCCACGACTCTTTCTACTACGTGCATTTATGCCTCGGACGATGAATGGAAACAAACTATTGCAATACTCGCAGATAAAGCTAAAACTATTATTGTGAGGGTAGGGCAGACGGAAGGGTGTAAATGGGAAATCGATCATTGTATTCAGCAAAAACACCTAAATAAAATAATTTTTTTAGTTGAGGACCACAATGACATGAACTTCCTCAGAGAAAGAATGGGATTTTTAAATAGTATTGATATATCTGATAATATTAATAACGGATGTAAGTTGATATTTTTTTCTCAAACTACACAAAAATGGGAGATTAGAAAAATCACTAACAGAAAGGATGTTAATAGGGCTGTTGAAGAATTTATAGGTCAGAACTTTTCTCTGATGACTGATTTGAAAGAGAAAAAAAATAGAAAAAATGTTATATCGAAATATGATAATGATAATAGAACACCTGCTAAAGGCTGGCAAATTGTTTCATTAATGACTAACCCCGTTGCTTGCTTTCTTTTTAATAAATGGCCTGTCAGGTGGATTGTGCTTTTGATAGTATATTATATTATTGGATTAATTATCTTTGTTTGGGCTGTCATTCAATTTTGGGAAGAGCCTATATTGTATGGCTTTATAGATTGGAAATTGTTGCTTGCTTTTATAGCATTCTTTGCCATTATCTCAATTCCATGGTTGTGGATCGCTCCTAGAATATCATGGAGAATACCTAATTGGGGAAGCAGACGGGTTTTTGCAAAATCGAATAGGTCTTTGGCTATTTGGCTACTTGTTTATTCTGCATCTTCAATGGCTATATCGTCCACGGCTTTTACTTCTTATTCCGATGATAATGATATTATGCAAGCACAAATTCTATTGGAAAAAGCACTGGAACTAGATGAAAAGGGTAATTATGAAGAGTCTTTTGATTATATAGTGGAAAGCGTTAAGACTTTCCAAAATGTAATAAATACAACAGCTTTGGCTGACTGCTATTTTTATGGAAATGGTACGCCACAAGATTTTCACACTGCTGAAAGTTATTATCAGATTGTTGCTGACACTGAAGTGGAAGATGACTTTGAGGATGAGGCTAAAATAATTGTTGGTTATGCATGCGCTCAGTTTGTTACCTGTAAATTAATGCAGGAGCAAAATGATGAACAACTTTTCGAAAAATACTATGATAAGGCTCTACAACTTGGATATGATATGGATGGACACATGACATCTTTTGCTGATGAATATTTAAGCGAAACGGATAATTTGTCGGAAGATGAATAAGACCTTCATCAAGCTTCTGTCAGTTATAATACGGTTGATTAATATAAATATTTGAAAGAATTTGGAACTATAGAAACTTTAATATGACTACTCTAATAGAATTTAATACTTGCATTTCAGTTACCACTTCTCTTTTTTCTCCCCAAAAATAGCTATCTTTGCATTATAACTACATAGCATACTCTTTTATGAAAAATGTAATCGCTTTCCTACGCAAACTGAAGGCTAACAACAACCGCGAATGGTTCAACGCTCATAAGGACGAATATCTTCAAGCTCAGAAAAGATTCAACGATATCGTTCGGCAGATAATTGATGGTATCGCCCAATTCGATGACACAATCACTGGACTTACTCCAAAAGAATGTACTTTCAGAATCTATCGCGATGTCAGATTCTCTAAAGATAAGTCACCCTACAAAACCCACATGGGAGCCTACATCTGCAGAGGTGGCAAGAAGTCGGGATTCTCTGGGTATTATTTCCACGTGGGAGTAGGCGGCACGGGCTATCCAGATGCTCACATGCTTGCAGTGGGTGATTATATGTGTGAACCAAAAGTGCTGCAGATTATTCGTGAAGACATTCTCTTCGATGGCGACTATTTCCAGTCTGTCATCGACCAGGCAGATAAGGATTTCGTACTCGACGACTCCTTCAAACTGAAAAAAGTGCCTAAAGGTTTCGACCCTGCCTCCAAATGGGCTGATTATCTTAAATACAAAGTATTCTGCCTATATCAAGAACCTGCCAACGAAATCATGGAGAGCAATAACATGGCTGACATTATAATCGAAAAATGCAGGTCGGCAAAACCTTTTCTCGACTTCATCAACCGTGCCATTCAATATGTCAAAGAATGCAACGAATAACTCTAAACAGTCTCGTCTTCTACTACAACCAACTCGTCTACTTGTCTACTCATCAACATCTACAACCAACTCGTCTACTTGTTTACTCGTCTACTAAAAAAATAAATAATTACTATATATACATAAAGGCGTTGTACGTAACTCACCCGTTGTAGGGGCGTACCTTGCGTGCGCCCGTCAAGCCGTAGAACCAGTTTCCACCAATCAACGAAAGATTCAGGACGCCTTTCTTTCACCATCAACCCTCGTTTACTAATAGTAAAATAATTTTTCATTTTTCATTCTTCATTTAAATACACATGACCGTTGAGCAAATAAAAAACATAGAGCACGAAGACATGCCACTCGTGCTTGAAGATACTAAATTCGTCGACATGATGAAACGGCGAATATTCAATATACTTATCGTTGCAAATCCATACGATGCTTTCATGCTCGAAGACGATGGACGAGTAGACGAAAAAATATTCACCGAATATTCTAAACTCGGACTTAGATACCCACCTCGTTTCTTCCAGGTTTCAACAATCGAAGAGGCAGAAGAACTGCTCGACAAATCTACTTTCGAACTTGTCATTTGTATGCCGGGAACAGGACAAACCGACGTGTTCGACATAGCACGATCCATCAAAAGCCGATTCGAGAGAATCCCTATTGTTATCCTAACTCCGTTCAGCCATGGTATCACAAAGAGAATGGAAAATGAAGACCTGTCAGTTTTCGAATATGTCTTCTGTTGGCTTGGAAACACCGAGCTTCTCTTGTCTATCATAAAACTTATGGAGGATAAGATGAACCTCGACAACGACCTCAAGGACGGAGTGCAGATGATTCTATTAGTTGAGGACTCCATCAGATTCTATTCTTCCATCCTGCCGAGACTCTACAATTTCGTCCTGCAACAAAGCCTCCTATTCGCAACCGAGGCACTCAACTCACAACTCGAGATGCTCAGAATGAGGGGACGACCAAAAATCGTGCTTGCAAGAACATACGAAGAAGCATGGGAAATATATGACAAGTATAAGGATAATGTGCTCGGAGTAATAAGCGATTGCAAATTCCCAAAAAATGGTGTGAAAGACGAAACAGCCGGATTTCAGCTGCTCACAGAAATAAGAAAGGCCGACGAATTTGTGCCTATGATAATGCAGTCGTCTGAGTCATCAGGAGTGGAATTGGCTAAGAAATGTGGAGCTTCATTCATTGATAAAAACTCCAAGAATATGGATTTGGAGCTCAGAAGACTCATTTCTAATTATTTTGGATTCGGCGATTTCATCTTCCGCGATCCAAAGACCATGGAAGAGGTGGCAAGAATCAAAAATCTTAAAGACCTCCAAGACAACATATTCACCCTCCCCAAAGAGTCGCTGCTATACCACATCTCGCACAATAATGTGTCGCGTTGGCTCGGGTCAAGAGCTCTTTTCCCTATTGCACAGTTCCTCAAACGCATCACATGGCATTCGCTGCAGGACGTAGATGCACACCGACATATCATATTCCAGGCTATTGTCACCTACAGAAAAATGAAAAACCAAGGGGTCGTGGCTGTGTTCCATAAAGACCGGTTCGACGAGTATTCCAACTTCGCACGAATCGGAGAGGGGTCGCTTGGAGGAAAGGGCAGGGGAATTGCCTTTATCGACCACATCATTAAGCGTCACATGGACCTCAATCAATTCCAGAATGCCAGAGTCATGATACCTAAGACTGTCGTACTATGTACCGACATCTTCGATGAGTTCATGGAGAAAAACGAACTCTATCAGATCGCTCTCAGCGATATTCCAGATGATGAAGTTCTAACCTATTTCCTAAGAGCACGTCTTCCTGAATCTCTTGCAGAAGATCTCATGGCTTTCCTCGATGTGGTGCGTCAGCCTATTGCCATACGATCGTCATCCCTACTTGAAGACGCCCATTATCAGCCGTTTGCAGGTGTGTATTCCACATATATGATACCTTACTGCGATGATAAGTATCAACGCCTCAAAATGCTCAGCGATGCAATAAAGAGTGTGTATGCTTCAGTGTTCTACAAAGCCAGCAAAGACTATATGATTGCCACGTCGAATGTCATCGACAAAGAGAAAATGGCGGTCATCCTCCAAGAAGTAGTCGGCGAAAAATATGCCGACAGATTCTATCCTACTATCTCGGGAGTGGCGCGAAGCATGAACTACTATCCTATTGGCGACGAGAAAGCTGAAGAGGGAATAGTCAATCTGGCGCTCGGATTGGGCAAGTATATCGTTGATGGGGGAGTAAGCCTGAGGGTTTGCCCCGCTCATCCCGACAAAGTGCTGCAAACAAGCGAGATGGATATCGCACTCAAAGAAACGCAGACTAAATTCTATGCTCTCGACCTTAAAAATTTGACCGACAAATTCTCTGTCGACGATGGATTCAATATTCTGAAAGTCAGAGTTAAGGAAGCCGAAAAAGATGGCTCGCTACAATACATTGCATCTACATTCGACCCATACGACCAAGTCATACGTGATGGCATCTACGAGGGGGGAAGAAAGGTTATCACATTCGCAGGCGTCCTCCAATATGATGTATTCCCGCTTCCACAACTATTGTCAATGGTAATTGAATACGGACGGGAAGAGATGCGACGTGAAGTGGAAATAGAGTTCGCCGTGAAAATACACCCTGATAAAACCGGGGACTTCTATCTCCTACAAATCAGACCTATGGTCGACATGAAAATGAAACTCGAGGAGGACATCACTCTTGTCCCTGATGAAAAAGCCCTCCTCAGAAGCCACAACGCAATCGGACACGGAATCATCAATAATGTCGTCGACGTCATCTATGTCAAGACGAAAGACCCTAATACAGGGGAAACAATCTATTCGGCACAGAACAACCCGCAGGTGGCTGAGGAAATCGAACAGATTAACCGTCAGTTCCTCAACGAAGATGAAAACTATATACTCATCGGACCGGGAAGATGGGGATCGAGCGACCCATGGCTTGGTGTGCCGGTTAAGTGGCCTGCCATCTCAGCTGCTAAAGTAATAATTGAAGCGGGATTGACCGAGTATCGTGTGGATCCTAGTCAAGGCACACACTTCTTCCAAAACCTCACAAGCCTCGGAGTTGGGTATTTCACAATCGACGACTACGCTGGAGACGGAATCATCAGATACGACATCCTCGACAAAATGCCGGCAATCAACGAAACGGAACACGTCAGACACGTCAGATTCAATCAGCCAATCATAACAAAAATCGATGGCATGAAAAAAGAAGGCATAGTCCTTATGCCACAGGAATAGGTCCCTCATTACTCATCTATATAAACACTATCTACAAACCTATGGCAATGTTACGTCAGGAGCATAATCTGGAAATTCCAGAGAAAAACTCATCTACAAAGAATAATTCCTCATTCCTCATTTTAAAAATAATAATTCTATAAATTCTTTAAATTCCTGATAAAAAATCTCAGTTATCTCTATTTTCTTTGAGTAAAAAAATCTATAAATTCTTTAAATTCCTGATAAAAAATCTCAGTTATCTCTATTTTCTTTGAGTAAAAAAATCTATAAATTCTTTAAATTCCTGATAAAAAATCTCAGTTATCTCTATTTTCTTTGAGTAAAA
>Ga0247611_10006586_pt1 | contig 14836 bp, 8 predicted proteins | sample 177DNAGHGhighgp2_FD_192422 | JGI IMG/M metagenome (GOLD analysis project Ga0247611, IMG submission 192422) | Sheep rumen microbial communities from Palmerston North, Manawatu-Wanganui, New Zealand - 1770 DNA GHGhigh gp2 | ecosystem: Host-associated > Mammals > Digestive system > Stomach > Rumen ...
TATGGTGGAGCAATTTATACGACACAAAATTCAACAACAACTTTGGTTGATGGAGTAAAATTTATAAACAATGAGGCATTGACACAAGGTGGAGCAATATATAATAAAGGAACATTGAATTTAATAGCAAATGTAAGCAATATAGAATTTACAGGTAATATTGCAAGAAACATTTCAAATGCAGTGCATAATGTTGGTGGAACAATAAATTTATGGGCAAGTGATAATGCGGATATAATATTTAACGATAGAATAACATCAGAAAATAGTTCAAGTATATTAAATATTAACAGTTCAACGACAACACTAACAGCAAATGGAAAAGTAATCTTAAATGAAGATATGAGTGGTTACACAGGAACGACAAATCTTTATAACGGTAATTTGGAAATAACAGAAGGAAATAATTTCTTTAACGGAAACGTTACAATATATGGTGGAACATTTACTGCAAATGCAAATTCAATAATAACAGGATTTACAAATGATGGAACAGTAAATTTAACAGGTGGAACATTAGCTTATGATATATCTGGTATATCTGAAGGAACAATCAATATTAAAAATAATAAATTAACAATTAAGGAAGATGTATTAATAAGTAACAATAACATAAATTTAGCAACGGAACTTAAATTGTTAAACGAAGAAAGTTTAAAAACTTCAACTCTAACAATAAATAACGGAGCAATATTAAATACACAAAATGATAAAACAGAAACTGTTGATGTTTCCTTAATAGTAATAGAAGAAGGAGCAAATTGGACATATCAGTTAGATGTAGATTTAAAATCCGCAAAAGCAGATAATTTAATAAATGTTGAATCTGTCGGTAACGGAAGTAAAGCAACAATAGATGACATTCATTTGTTATCGGATAAAGCAACAAAAACAAGCATAACAATAGCAGATAACGATATAAAAGCAGAAATAGCTCAAGATAATTTAAAAATTTACACAACAAATTTAAGTTATGGAGTAACAACGGAATTAGATTCTAATTCAAATACATTGTTAAATATAGAGGCAATAGGATACGGCGGACTTGCAAATGCAGTATATGACGGAATAACTTCATATTCCGTAACGGAAGATGTAGATTATTTAACAAAATGGATACAAGACCCAATAGGAACAACACACAATAAATTAAAAGGAAACTTAAGTATAAGTAATGTAAGCAGTAATAACAGAGTATTAAAAAGCACAACAAATGCAAACGGATTAATAACGGAAGGTTGGACATTACAAATTAATAATGTAAATTTAGCAGGTTTTAATGAAGCAATAACGGTAAATAATCCGGAAGGAAATGTTAAATTAACAAATGTAACATTTAGCAGTAATACCGGAAATGCGGTAATAACAAGTTCAGGAACAGTAGAACTTTCGGGAGTTGTTTTTGACAATACTAATACAACAAACATAGATGTTATAAATGATAATAGTTTAATACTTTCAGGTTCTTCAACAACATTCACAAAAGGTGTAATTGGTAAAGGCACAACAAAAATAACCGGAGCAAGTATAAATTTAGCAAATGCAATAATTGAACAAAACAAAATAGAAATAGCAAATAATGGAAGTTTAACGACAAAAGCAAACAACATAACAGCAGATATAGAGAACAATGCAAGTTTAATATTTACGGAAGGAACCAATAATAACTATGTTTATGGTAATGGATTAACAACAATAGACGGAGAAGTAATAAACAGTTCAATGATAGCAACAAATGTAAAAATAAACGAAGAAAAACAATTAACGACAAATGCAGAAAATATTAATGGACAGATAGAAAATGATGGCTCTTTAGCCTTTACCGGTGGGACAAATGATAACTACATTTACGGTAACGGTAACTTAGCTATAGAAGGATATGTAGTAAATAATTCAAGCATAACACAAAGCACAATAACAGTAGCAAGTGCAGGAAAAATTGAGAACAATAACAAATTACAATTAACAGATTATGTAAACAACGGAATTACGGTAAATAATTCAACAATAACCGTAAGTGGAGAGTATTATAATGTTGGAATAACAACAAATACGAACTACATAAAAGCAAGCACATATACAAATAAAGCAAATTCTATTACGGATAACACAGGAATAATAGATGCCGATGTCTTAAATATAGAGAAAGGTTCTACATTTAACACTTCATTTGACAATCTTGTTATAAAAGGAGATTTTGAAAATAACGGAGAGATAACAGTAAAAGGCGGAGAAATAAAAAATAATATATTTGGAGAAGGAAAATTAATAATAGAAAATACCGTTATTAATAATAAAGATATAACTCAAAGTAGTATGACGATAAATCCAAATGCAACATTTACAAACAATAAAAACATAACAATAGACCAACTATTAACAAACAACGGACAATTAACAAATGAAGGGGATATAGAAACGGGACAATTAAATAATGTTGCAAATTCAACAATAACAAACAATTCAAATTTAACAGTAAACAAAAAAGGTCAAAACTATGGAAGAATAGACGGTAACGGAATTTTAAATATAAATGATGATTTTGATAATTTTAATTATTTAAAACAAAGATTAATAAATATATCAAGCGGAACATTTAACAATGAAAATATAGTAATTTCAGATGATATAAATTTACAAGAAAAAGCAAAATTAATAAGTGATGCAAGTAACATTGACGGGGATATGGCAAATGACGGTAATGTAATATTTACTGGCGGAACAAACAATAACGAAATAACAGGAGAAGGAAATTTAACAATTCAAGGAAATGTTATAAACAATGTAAATATAACACAAGACAAATTATTGGTAATTGATGGAGTATTAGAACATAATATCGGTTTTGGAGAAACACCGGCTGTAATCAAAACAACAAATGTAGTAATAAATGATGGAGCAAAGTTAATAGCACATAGTGAGATAGATACTTATAGCAACGGAGGCAAAATAACAAATAACGGTTTATTGGAAATAGATGTAAGAGGAGAAGGAACAGAATATGTAGGTAATGTAAAAAATTATAATGTAATAGACGGAGCAGGAGAACTTAAGATAACATCAACGACATTTGAAAACAAAGCAAATATAGAACAAAGAATAATAACAATAGCAGACAAAGATTCAAGTTTAATTACCGACATCAATAAAATAAGAGTTAGCGAAAAAATATTAACAGAAGGGAAATTAAAAATAACGGAAGGAACAAACAATAACAGAATAGAAGGCACCGGTGTAACAGTAATAGACGGAGAAGTGTTAAACAGCAGCACAATAGCAACAAATGTAATGATAAACGAAGAAAAACAATTGACGACAAATGCAACAAACATTGAGGGAAAAGTAGAAAACAAAGGCGATTTAATTTTTAATGGTGGAGAAAACAAAAATTATGTTTTCGGTAAAGGCGTAACAACTATAGATGGTGAAGTATTAAACAGTTCAACAATAGCAACTAACATAAAAATAAATTTACAAAAGCAATTGACTACAAATGCAAATGGAATAGCAGGAAAAATAAATAATTTAGGAAATTATATATTAACAGGCGGAGAAAATAGAAATTGGATATATGGAACGGGAAGGACAATAATAGACGGTGAAGTATTAAACAGTTCAACAATAGCAACTAATGTAACTATAAATAAAAATAAACAATTAACTACATCGGCAACAGATATTAACGGTGATATAATAAATAACGGGAATTTAATATTTAACAGTGGTATAGAAAATAATAATAGAATAACAGGAACAGGAAACTTATATCTAAATTGTAATTTAATAAATAATAATGCTATTAAACAAAAAGAACTTATTTTAAACTCAAATATTCAACAGGCAAGCTCATTAAATGGTAGTAGTAGTAATTCATATCTTTCGGTATTTACAAATAATTCAGAAATAGAAGTAGAAACATTAAGCTTAAAGGATACAATGTTAAAGCTAACGGAAAAGGGAAGTTTAGCGGTAGATAATTTAACATCACAAAATTCTGCAATGGATTTAGCAAATTCATTAACACAGAAACATAATTTTAAAACAATATCGGTAACTGATAAATTAAATTTAGCCGTAGATGTGGATTTAAAAAATAAAACGATGGATACAATCAATGCTGATAGTTATTTAGAAAAAGGGAATATGAATATTAACGAAATAAACATTATAACGGAACTAAAAGGAAATAAAGCAGAAATAGAATTTACAGCATCGGAAGAATTAAAAGACAAAATAACAAGCATAGATACGGTAAATTCAGGATTATTCAAATATAATGTTGAATATAATAAAAATGCAGGAACACTTAATTTTTCAGTAACAGCAAAAGATAATCCTAATATGATAGCAGGACAAATAGCAAATGTAAGCGGATTAATAACCCAAACAACAGTATTAAACCAAGCATTTGCAAGTATGGAAAATATTAGAGGCAGAATATTGCAAGTAAAAAATAATATTAGTAACGAAAGTCCGTTATATGCATCAACAGCAAACACAATATTTTTCCAAAAGACAAACAGAATAGAAAGCGGATTATGGTTAAGACCTTTTTATTCTCAAGAAACGATAAATCTTGATAATTTATCGATAGATAACACATTAACGGGAACACTTGCCGGGCTTGATTTGGCAACAGGTGAAAACAGTTTAGTATCTTTATATTTAGGTTATGCAGGCAGCGAGCAAAAATATGAAAATATAAAAGTAAACCAAACAGGTTATATTTTAGGTGCAACTGGAATGTTAGTAAAAGAACAGTGGTATGCAGGTTTAACGGCAAATATTAACTTTAATAAAGCAGAAAGCCAAAGCAAAGATGGGACAGATAATTTTGATATGAATATGTATTCAGTAGGTGCAAAAGCAGGATATAACTTTGATTTAAGTGATAATTGGGTATTAGAACCTAATTTAACATTGATGTATGGAAATGTAAATAGTGCTGAATACAAAACTACAAAAGGAGCAAATGTAGAAGGACAAAGTATAGCAAACATAATATTTGAACCGCAGATAAAAGCAAAATTGAATTTAGAAAACGGTTGGCAACCTTACGGATTAATAGGTTATGTGGTAAATGCAGGCGATAAAGTATCAGCAAAAGCAGAAGAAGTAGAGTTTGACGGACAAAAAATAGGAAACTATGTTGAATTTGGTGCCGGAGTAGATAAAAGTTTCAAAAACAGCCCGTGGAGCTTATATATTCAATTAACGGGAAGAAGTGGAGATAGAAGTGGTTTCGATGGTAATTTAGGAATAAAATACAGCTTTTTAACCGCTAAAGAAAAAAGAAAAATTGCAAAAATAAAAAAGATACAAGAAAGAAGAAAAGCCAAACAAGAATACTTAAAACAAAGAAGAAAAAGAGAAATAGAAGAATAAAATAGCAGTTTGTTTTACAATAAAAGCAATAACATTGAGCATATCCTAATAAATCGGGTATGCTCATTTTTTATTATTGCCCTTTGAAATAATAGTTTTTTCGGTTAGTATTTCATTTAAAATAGCTCTTGTGCGAGGCAAACTTAAATTTAAAGTTCTTGCTATTTGGCTTGTATTTAAACAGAAATTATTATATTATTGGATGGATGGTTGTGGTATTAGGAAATTGTTCTTAAAAATATAAATCCCGTTAAAAGTTCAAAAGGTATATTTGCGAGATTAATCTTGTTTATATAATTTCTTATATACAGTGGTATTTTTTATTAAATCAAATTCTAAATAAAACGGATTGTTATAAGAAAAATACTTATATACCTTGTATGCTGTCATAAAAATAAGGTCTATCTTATAGTCCGACAGCATACTTAGTTTATATTTTTTCCTGAAATCTTCCAACGACCTTCCAATCTTCCAAAATTTGCTCGCAAATTTTTGCTTTTTAATATAATATTTTATATACTACAAAAAACTACGAGGAAGGTTTTTATGAAACAAATCAAAATAGTTCTTCTCATTTTAACGGTAGCTTTGTTTTCCGTAAGTTGCAGTAGTGAAATATCAAAATTAAAAAAACTTGCCGACGGTAATGATATTAATGCTCAAATGAAACTTGCAAAAATTTATTATAACGGTAACGAAAAAATTCAACAGGATTATAAGGAAGCTTTTAAATATTATTCCAAAGCTGCGGAAAATAATAATAAAGATGCACAACTTGAAATGGTTTGGATGTTGTTTAGAGGACAGGGAACCGATAGAGATTTTAAAAGAGCAGTAGAACTGTTGAATAAATATGCCGATAACGGTAATAAAAAAGCACAGGAAGTTTTGGCTTCAATGTATTATTTCGGCATTTTTGTTAAAAAGAATTATCAACGGGCATTTGATTTGTTTTTGATAGCTGCCGAAGACGGTAAACTTTATGCACAGGAAAAAGTTGCCGATATGTATTATGAGGGCGAATATGTGAAAAAAAATTATTCAAAAGCTCTTGAATGGTATGGTAAGGCTGCCGCTCAAGGGAGTTTATATGCTAAAATTGCTTCGATAGAAATAGAACAAATGGATATCAAAGGCGAACTTTAAAATTTGCATAGCAAATTTTTGTTAAATAAAAAAAAGGGGGATGTTTAAATGAAAAAGTTGTCGGCAGTGATGGTAGCATTAATGCTTTGTGTAAGTATTTCGTTTGCAGCAAGAGGCGGACACGGCAGTAACAATTACGGAAGTTCACAATCAAAAGGAAGTTCATCAAGCGGAAAAATCGGTTTAGGTTATTCGAAAGCAGCATATAATGCTACTTTCAATGCAGGTGCAGGAAACCAAAATTTTAATTTTGAGTTTGATGAAATTGCAATGAGATATTGGTTCAACGACAATTTAGGATTAGATGCTCAATTAGGTTTTGGAAGCGGTGATATAAATACAAGAATTTTAGTCGGTGCAAAACTTGTAGGAAAAATTAAACAAATCGGTGGTTTAAAACTTTATTGGTTGGCTGGTTTTAATTACGGCAGCTATAAAATAAAAGGGCAGGGCGGAGCACGAGATATTGATAACACGATTTTGGCAGTTCAAGGTGGTGTAGGTGCAGAGTATTTTGTTCTCCCTTGTTTGTCTGTTCTTACCGAGATGGGTATTCGTTATATTAATGTTAAACCGGATGTTCAAGGTGCAAATAGTGTAGGTGATTTCGGTGTATTTGCTGACTGGTTACCTCAAGCAGGTGTCAGATTTTATTTTTAATAATTTAAAATAATTTAAAAGACGGCGGAAATATTTCTGCCGTCTTTTTTTTTTACAAAAAATTCAGTATAATAAGTAACAGTATGAAAAAATTTTATATTATCATATTAATATCATTAATTTGCATTTCTTACTTTGTTGCCAAACCTATCTTTGCCGATGAAAAAATAAAAAATGAAAATAGTAATATTTTTAAAAAAACGGAGAAAAAAACAATGAAAGCAATAATTGAAACATCTATGGGAACAATTGAAATTGAGTTATTCCCTGAAAAAGCACCTAAAACGGTTGCAAATTTTGTTGAACTTGCACAAGGTACTAAAGAATGGACCGACCCTAAAACTGGTAAAAGAGTAAAGAAACCTTTTTATGATAATTTAACATTTCACAGAGTTATTCCGGAATTTATGATACAAGGAGGATGTCCTTTGGGAACGGGAACCGGCGGACCGGGGTATAAATTTGATGACGAGATAGATTCTTCTTTAAAATTTGATAAACCGGGCCTTTTGGCAATGGCAAATGCCGGTCCTAATACAAACGGTTCACAATTTTTTATTACCGAAGTAAAAACTCCGTGGCTTAACGGACATCATACTATTTTCGGCGAAGTTGTAAGCAGTAAGGATTTGGATATCGTAAAAAAAATAGCGAGAGTTGATTGCGATTTTTCGGATTCTCCTTTGGAACCTGTTGTCATAAAAAAAATTACAATAGAGAGATAAAAAATGAAAAAAATAGTATTTGTTACGGCACCGAAAACTTTTAGGGATGAAGAGTATATTGAGCCAAAAGAAATTCTTGAAAAGGCGGGCATTCAAGTAACAACGGCAAGTACCGTTAAAGGTGAGATATTCGGTAAAATTAAAATAAAAGCACAAAGTCAAATGCTTGTTACCGATATAAAAGTTGAAGATTTCGACGGTATATTTTTTGTCGGCGGTATGGGCTCTGCAATATATTTTGATGATAAATTTATTCATAAATTGGTAAATGATTTTTATAATGCAAACAAAATTGTCAGTGCAATTTGTATTGCGCCGACTATACTTGCAAATGCAGGTGTTTTAAAATATAAAAAAGCAACCGTATTTCCGGACGGAGAACCTGCTTTAATTGCGGGCGGTGCAAATTATACGGCACAAGATGTTGAAGTTGACGGTAATATTATAACGGGCAACGGGCCAATGGCCGCAAAGCAATTTGGAAAAATTTTAAGAGATAAAATTTTAAATTAACAATTACAAATTGCCGTTTAAACTATCAGCTGTTCAGCTTTTCAGCTCTTCAGCCAATAAAAGAGGAAATATGTCTTTTAACAGAAAAGATCTTTTAGGTTTGGAAAACTTAAGTAAAGACGAAATTGCAACAATAATCAAAAAGGCGGAAGAATTTAAAGATTTGTTTACCAATTCTTCAAATAAGTCTTTGGATTTGGCAGGAAAAACGGTTGTTAATTTGTTTTATGAACCTTCAACCAGAACAAGAACTTCTTTTGAGATTGCATCAAAGAGATTGTCGGCGGATGTTGTAAGCATAGCTACCGCAACTTCAAGTGTAGTTAAGGGTGAAAGTTTGGTTGACACTGCAAAAACTCTTCAGGCAATGAAAGCGGAAATTTTTATTATAAGGCATACACTTGCCGGAACACCGCATTTACTTGCCAAAAATTTACAGGCTTCAATTATAAATGCCGGCGACGGTTTTCACGAACATCCCACACAAGGTTTATTGGATTTCTATACGATTTTTGAAAAAAAGAAAAGAATAAAAGATTTAAAAATTCTTTTAGTCGGTGATATTCTGCACAGCAGAGTTGCAAAATCGAATATTTGGGCTTTAACTAAATTCGGTGCAAAAATAAGGGTGGTTGGTCCTCCAACACTTATACCGAGTAAAATAACAGAACTCGGTGTTGAAGTTTTTTATGATTTGGATAGAGCAATAAAAGATGTTGATGTTATAAATATTTTAAGAATTCAAATGGAAAGACAACAGGCTAATTTATTTCCGTCCGTTCATGAGTATATTGAACTTTATCAGGTTACAAAGAAAAGATTGGAAAAAGCAAAATCCGGTGTTATGATTATGCATCCGGGACCCATGAACAGAGGCATTGAAATTTCTTCTGAAGTTGCAGACAGTCCGTCGGCTGTTATAAACGAACAGGTAACAAACGGAATAGCCGTACGAATGTCAGTTTTAAGTTTGTTGGCTGCAAATAGAGTTAAAGGGAGAAAATAATGGCTATTCATATAAAAAATATAAAAATTATCGACCCTGCAAATAAAGTTAATAAAACAGGTAATTTGTTTATAGAAAACAAAAGAATTGTATCCAAACTTAATTATAAACCTGATGTTGTTATTGACGGAAAAGGTAAAATTGCAATTCCGGGTTTAATTGATGTTCATTCTCATTTAAGAGAACCCGGCCAGGAAGAAAAAGAAACGATAAAAACAGGAACGACATCTGCATGTAAAGGCGGAATTACAACCGTTCTTTGTATGCCAAATACAAAACCCGTGACAGATAATGCACCGTCGGTGGAATATATTTTGATGAAGGCACAAAAAGAAGGAAAAGTTAATGTTTTTCCTATAGGTTGCATTACAAAAGGTTCTTTAGGCCAAGAGTTGGCAGAAATCGGTATTTTAAAAAAAGCAGGAATTGTTGCAGTATCCGACGACGGTGTTCCGGTATCGAATTCACAGGTTATGAGAAGAGCATTGGAATATACAAAAATGTTCGACCTTCCTGTGGTGTCACATTGTGAAGATAAAGAATTATCCAAAAACGGTTCAATGAATGCGGGAAAAAATTCAATGATTTTCGGACTTAGAGGAATTCCTCGTCAAAGTGAAGAAATAATGGTTTCAAGAGATATAATGCTTTGTGAACTTACCGGCGGTAAATTGCATATTGCACATGTGTCAACGGAAGGTTCTGTTGAACTTGTTCGTCAGGCAAAGAAAAAGGGTATAAATGTAACTTGTGAAACTTGCCCGCATTATTTTTCGTTGACTGATGATTCCGTTAAAAATTATGATACTAACTTTAAGATGAACCCTCCTTTAAGAACGAAACAGGATGTACAAGCCATAAAAAAAGGATTAAAAGACGGAACTATAGACTGCATCGCTACCGACCATGCACCGCATACTTTTGAAGAAAAAAGTAAAGAATTTGACTCGGCACCGTTTGGAATTATCGGTTTTGAAACTTTACTGCCGTTAATATTAAATGAGCTTGTCGATAAAAATGTTTTAACATTAGACGAAGCAATTGCCAAAGTAACAGCCAATCCTGCAAGAATATTTTCATTAAAAGACAGAGGTAATTTGGCAGTCGGTTCAATTGCCGATATTACCATAATTGACCCTAATATTGAATACGAATATAAAAAAGAGGATATTTTATCTAAAAGTAAAAATTCTCCGTTTATCGGCAGAAAATTTAAAGGTTCGGTTTGGACAACAATTGTCGGAGGGAAAATATCTTGGACATTAAAAGATGGAATTATAAAGTAGAAATATTAAAAAACGAACATATATGTTTAAATTTTTATAAAATTGTTGTTTGTGCAAAAGAAATCGCAAAAGCAGCCCGTGCAGGACAATTTTGTATGCTTTCGGTAGAAAATGCTTATTTAAAAAGACCTTTAAGCATATATGATACCGACAAACAAACCGTTTCTTTTTTATACAAGGTAGTTGGAACGGGAACAGGTTATTTATCGAAATTAAAAAAAGGTGACAGTATCAATATAACAGGTCCGTTGGGATCATGTTATCCGTTGGAACCGGAAAAAAATAAAATCCCTTTTCTTGTTGCCGGCGGTACGGGTATTGCCTCAATTCATTTTTTGGCAAAGCAACTTAACAAAAAAGGGTTGTTGTTTTACGGAGCAAAAAATAAAAATGAATTACTTTGTGTTTCCGAACTGAAAGAATTAGGATTTGATTTGTTTTTTGCAACCGAAGACGGTTCGTGCGGCTTTAAAGGCTTTGTAACTGATTTATTCGATAAAAATATTAAAGATAATTCGATAGTTTATGTTTGCGGTCCTAATATAATGGCAAATAAAATTATTAAAACTGTAAAGAAGTTAAACCTTGAAGGTTATGCTTCTTTGGAAGAAAAAATGGCATGTGGTATAGGTGTTTGCCAAGGTTGTGCCATAAATGTGGGAAATACAAAAAAATTGGTTTGTAAAGACGGTCCCGTTTTTGAAATGAGCTTACTATAAAATTTTAAATTGCCGTGTCGTTGTCATTCCGGACTTGCTCCGGAATCCAAGTTGTTAGTTCTTTTAAAAATTCTTTTTTTCGCACTCAGTGTCGCCATTCGTTTGAAATTTTTAAAGCCGTGCAACAACTTGATTTTTTCTAACATCTATAGGAAAGCGAAAAAATCTTCAAACAGTGTCGCACTAAAAAACTAATAGAATTTATAGTTTTTTACTCTAAAAATTTCTGCACTCATAAGCGGCTCCAAGTCGTGCTTCAAAAGAAATTTTTAAAATTATCATTGTAGTTAATTATTACATTCTAAATTGTACATTTTACATTAATTTAAAGTTTGCGGAGCAAATTTAAAATGATTTCTTTTTTACATTCCTCGGCAGTTCAGGGAATAGATGCATATCTTATAGATGTTGAAGTTGATATCGCATCTGGTTTACCTGTTTTTTCAATAGTAGGGTTACCTGATACCGCAGTTAAAGAATCAAGAGACAGAGTAGTTGCAGCAATAAAAAATTCCGGTTTTGATTTTCCCGTTAAAAAAATTACAGTAAATTTAGCTCCTGCCGATATAAAAAAAGAGGGCGGACTTTTTGATTTGCCTATAGCTTTGGGAATTTTAGCTGCTTCAGGAAATATCGAGAAAAATAAAATCAATAATATTTGTGCAATAGGGGAACTTTCTTTAGACGGTAAATTAAGACCAGTTAAAGGTTTGTTACCGATAGTTTTAAGTTTGGCAAAATTCGGAATACAAAAAGTAATTATCCCGGAAAAAAATAAAAATGAAGCTGCCGTTGCAAAGAATATAGAAATATATCCGTTTAATACACTTAGCGAAGTCGTTAAGTTTTTAAAAAATGAAATAAAAGTTTTACCGTATTTTTCCGATAATAATATTTCTGCGGAAGAAAAATCGGAAATCAATATTGATTTTTCCGATATAAAAGGACAATTCTTTGCAAAAAGAGCAATTGAAGTTGCATGTGCAGGCGGACATAACATGGTTATGATAGGTCCTCCCGGTTCGGGTAAAACCATGATGGCAAAAAGAATACCTACAATTTTACCGTCAATGAGTTTCGAAGAAGCCGTTGAAACAACAAAAATATGGTCTGTTGCAGGATTATTGCAGGCAGGGCAAAGTTTAATAACAAAAAGACCTTTCAGAAGTCCGCATCATACAACATCATCGGTTGCTTTGGTTGGCGGAGGTTCTTTCCCGAAACCGGGCGAAGTAAGCCTTGCACATAACGGAGTTTTATTTTTGGATGAATTAACCGAATTTAAAAGGGATGTATTGGAAGTTTTAAGACAGCCTTTGGAAGATAAAACAGTAACGGTTTCAAGAGCAAAAAATACTTTAACTTTTCCGGCATCATTTATGCTTGTTGCTTCAATGAATCCTTGCCAATGCGGTAATTACGGCAGTACCGATAAAGAATGTACTTGTAATCCTTATCAGGTAAAAAAATATCGTTCAAAAATTTCGGGACCTTTAATGGACAGGATAGATATTCAGGTTGAAGTTCCGTCTTTAAAAATAGACGAAATAACAAATCAAAACACAGAAAGCGAAAAATCAGAAAATATAAAAAAAAGAGTAATAGCTGCAAGGCAAATTCAGTATGAAAGGTTTAAAAATTTGAATATTTATTGTAATTGTCAAATGGGACCTAAAGAAATAAAAAAATATTGTTTAATTGAAACTTCGGCTAAAAGTTTATTAAAAACAGCAATAGAAAAATTAGGCTTTTCTGCCAGAGCTTATGACAGAATTTTAAAAGTTGCAAGAACTGTTGCCGACTTGGATAATTCACAAATAATAAAATCTCATCACATTGCGGAAGCTATTAAATACAGAAGTTTAGATAAGTAAAGGCAAAAAAATGTCTTGGACAAATGATGATACGGCTGCATATAATGTATTTGAATTAAAACACAAAAATATTTTTGTGTTGTTTTTAATTTTATTTGTAATAATTTCATTTAAGCTTTTTTATTTGCAGGTTATAAAGGGAAATTATTATAGAAATATTGCCGAACATCAAAGATTAAACAGTACAAAAGAATATGCTTCAAGAGGTTTAGTTTATGATGTTAACGGAAAACTTTTAATAGGTAATGAAATTAATTATGTTGTTGTTTTTTATCCTTTTGAGCAAAACGAAATTCCTGATGAAATTGTTCTTGAAAGAATAAATAAAATATTGGATAAAGATGTAAAACCTTTGATAGAAGAATCTTTAAAAACAAAAAAAATATTAAAAATTGCCGAGCACTTAACGTTAGAACAAGTTTTTAAAATACAGGAACAAAAATTATTTTTGTCCGGACTCAATGTTATAAAAACACCTAAAAGAAAATATTTTTCTTCCGTTGAAAATTGCCATATCTTAGGATATGTCGGTGAAATAACAAGCGAAGAACTGGATAATATGAAAGAAGCGGGTTTTAGAAGAGGAGATTATATAGGTAAAACCGGAATAGAATATCAATATGATAATTATTTGAGAGGAATCGATGGCGGACTTCAGCTTGAAGTTAATGCAAGAGGACAATATAAAAAAACATTTCAATACTATACTCCGGAAATAGGAAATACAGTCAATTTAACTATAGACGCATCTTTACAAAAAGCAGCTTATGAAGCTTTGAAAAATACACAAGTATCAAGAGGAGCTGCTGTAGTTATGGATGTTAGAACGGGTGCCGTTAGGGCATTGGTATCATGCCCCGGTTATGATTTAAACGATGTTTTTACAAAAAAATATGCGAAATATTTAAAAAATAAAAATTTACCTTTATTTAACAGAGCAATTCAGGCACAATATCCGCCGGGTTCAATATTTAAAATAATTACTGCGGCAGCTGCACTTGATTATTTAAATTTTGATCCTTATACGGTTGAATATTGTTCCGGAAGTTTTGAACTTGGTAACAGGTTTTATTCCTGTTGGCTTAAAAGCGGTCATCATAAAGTTAATTTTTTTAGTGCAATGGCAAATTCATGCAACATTTATTTTTATAAGTTAGGTTTGACATTAGGTGTTAGAGTTTTGGAGAAATATGCAAGAATGTTTTATTTGGGTGAAAAAACGAATATAGATTTGCCTTCCGAAAAAAAAGGTTTTATTCCGACGCCGGAATGGAAAAAATTAAAAATGAAAATGAGTTGGCTTAAAGGTGATACTACAATCCTTGCAATAGGGCAAGGTGCTTTGGGTGTTACTCCTTTGCAAATGGCTGCAATGGCGGTTGCTGTTGCCAATAATGGAGTTTTTTATGAACCTTATTTGGTTGAAAATATAATAAATCCGAATACAAATGAAGTAGTGTACGAGCATATTCCGCAAAAAAAAGATAAAATAGTTTTAAGTGATAGAACATGGGATATTTTA
>Ga0247611_10006587_pt1 | contig 14835 bp, 6 predicted proteins | sample 177DNAGHGhighgp2_FD_192422 | JGI IMG/M metagenome (GOLD analysis project Ga0247611, IMG submission 192422) | Sheep rumen microbial communities from Palmerston North, Manawatu-Wanganui, New Zealand - 1770 DNA GHGhigh gp2 | ecosystem: Host-associated > Mammals > Digestive system > Stomach > Rumen ...
GGAGGCGATCGCCTTCTTGACTTCTTCCACCTTATCCCCGAAACCGAGCTGGCCGACGGCATCCATATGCTGGAGCACCACATCGTCATGGACGGCCAGGTCTCCCGAAGTCTCGTAGGCTACATGTACGTCGTGACCCTGATGTACGAGGCGGATGAAAGTACCGCCCATGGAGATTACGTCGTCATCCGGATGAGGCGAGAATATAAGCACAGTCTTGGGGAACGGCTTGGATTTGACCGGCCTAGTGGTGTCGTCAGCATCAGGCTTGCCTCCGGGCCATCCTGTGATCGTATGCTGGAAGTCGTTGAATACATCGATGTTGATCTTGTCGAAAGGGCCGTGCAGGTCCAGAAGCTCCCCGAGGGAGTTCTCCAGGTAGTTCTGCTGCGTGAGCTTCAGGATAGGCTTGCCCACTTTCTGGCAGAGCCATACGACTGCCTTGCGGATCAGCGTCGGAGTCCAGTTGCATGGACCGACCATCCATGGGGCGACGTTCCTGGTCAGCAGGGAAGCGGCCATCTCGTCCGTAAAGAAGGTGATGTTGTCGTGGCGCTGGAGGAAAGATGCCGGGCAGTAAGGGTCGACAGTGTCTTCGACGACCTTCTTGACGATGTGGGCCTTGCTTTCTCCCCATGCCATCAGGATTATCCTCCTGGCACTCATCATCGTACCGACACCGATGGTGATTGCTGACTTCGGTGTCGCGGTGATTTCACCGTTGAAACTCCTCGCCTGCCGTTTCCTGGACTGGTATGACAGAGGCACGGTGCGGGTCCTGCTCTTCTCGGACGAACCGGATTCGTTGAAACCGACCTGACCGCTTTCTCCGACTCCCATGACGAGGATGTCGATGCCTCTCGCCAGCTTGTCGAACTCTGCACAATAGTCGGAAACCTTCTCCTGCGGAACCGTTCCGTCCGGGATGTGTACATTCTGCGGGTTCACGTCGACATTGTCAAGGAAAGCCCTCTTGAGCCGGTTGTTGCGGCTTTGCGGAGCATCCTTGTCACAAGGGTAGTATTCGTCGATCGAGAATAACTCGACGTTGGCGAAGGAAACCTCTCCGTCACGGAACTTCCTGGTAAGCACCTGGTAAAGGGATACAGGAGTCACTCCGGTGGAGAGGCCGAGCTTGAACGGGCGCGGTATTCCTGATTTGGAATGGTCGGCGATGGCTTTCGTGATGATTTCCGCCACTTTTTCACTGGCGGATGCAGCATCGTCCGAAATCTCGGTGGTTATCCTTTCGAATGAATGGAGGATACCTTTCGGCAGGTTATCCTCAATCAATCCACCGTCCTTTGGGAGATAGAAATGTTTCATTTGAGCTCGATGGGTTTCGTTGTATGTGATATGTTTCGCTGTCCCTCAGGGACCGAAGCTCCTGGAATATGTATTCCCGCAGGATACCGGCTGCGGGGCCCGGTCAGTCCGTCATGCCCGGCTTGTCCGGGCATCTCCTCCGGCTCTGCTAGAGGCTGTTGTAGTTAGGAGAGAAGGAATCTCCGTGCTCGATGTCACCGTAAGTCATGCCGCGCTTGAGCCAGTTGTAACGCTGTTGCGCAGTTCCGTGGGTGAAGGACTCGGATACGACATAACCCTGGCTCTTCTTCTGGAGATAGTCATCTCCGATCTTGGCTGCGCAGTCGAGGGCTTTCTCGATGTCGCCCTTTTCGAGGGATCTGTATCTCGCATTGTCATTGTTGGCCCAGACTCCGGCATAATAGTCGGCCTGGAGCTCCAGACGTACGCTGTACTGGTTCGCAACCGTCTTGCTGGACTGCTGCATGATCTGATGGGCTTTGTTGAGGGTTCCGAGCAGGTACTGGACATGGTGTCCGACCTCGTGGGCGATCACATAGGCGTATGCGAGGTCGCCGTCTGCTCCGAGGGACTGCTTCATCGTGGTGAAGAAGCTGAGGTCGAGATAGACCGTCTGGTCGGCTGAGCAGTAGAAAGGCCCTACGGATGAACTGGCAGCGCCGCAGCCGGAAGAGGTTGCTCCGGTGTAGAGGACCATCTTAGGAGGCTGGTATTCATAGCCGTATTTGGCGAACTGGGCAGTCCAGACGTCCTCCGTTCCGGCAAGGATCTTCTTTGCGAACGAAGCGAGTTCCTGTTCCTCCTGGGTGAATTCCACGTTTGTCTGTTCAGTCTGGGTCGTGGTTCCAGCCTGCTGGAGGACAGCGGTAGGATCGCCTCCGAGCAGCATAACGATCAATGCCAAGATGATGGCTCCGCCGCCGAGACCGATACCTGCCATCGCTCCTCCGCTCATTCCTCTGCGGTCTTCGACATTGGTGCTTTCACGTCTGCCTTCGAGATTCATATTCTTATGATTTAAAAGGTTAATTTTATCCAGTTAGTTCACAAATATAATCAGTTTTCTGAAAAATAGCTATATTTGCATTCCCAAAACAGTCTGCCGACTGTCCTCTATTGCCCGAATGGCGGAATTGGTAGACGCGATGGACTCAAAATCCATTGTCCTTTAAAGACGTGCCGGTTCGAGCCCGGCTTTGGGCACGAGAAAAGCACCGCAGACCGCGGTGCTTTTCTCGTACCCAGGAGTCTACGACTCACTGGGGGCCTAATCCCCCAGACCCCCTGTGTCGCTGCGCTCCGAATCCATTCATTGAGGGGGAGGGCCCCCTCAAGTTCCTCCCGTCGGCCTGCGGCCTCCGACAACCCCGGGTGTCACGAGGTGCAAATCACCCCATTTCTCCCCCTCGAAGCTACTAAACGTGAGTCCGCGGTGCAAAAACGACCTTGTTTGCACCTGGATGGACGTTCTTGTCGGGCGAGCGAAGTTGATTGGGCCCCAACTGCACGGAATTGGGCGCACCCAGGGAGGCGGGATGACTTTCACGGATCGCAACGCTAACCCTGCAGGAATGAGGGGGACTTTCGGATTTATCTCATACTCGTCACGCCGACGCCCCCATTTGGGTCATGAGGCTGGCATTGAAACGGCTAAGCCTGAAGATTCATACGAAGATTATCGGCGTACGTAAGGTCAGGATTTAGGCCGAAATGTTTGAAGATATCACGTCGGATGTCCGCATTGGCAGGATTTCGCAGGTCGGTATCTATACCATAAAGATCTTGCTGCCAATACGGGTCCACAGAGTTCTGTTGGATACAGTCTTCCAAGACTTCCGGGTCGAAGTTCAATGCACCGCTGATACCATCATTGCGATATGGATCCGGATCCCACAGGAAATCCTGCCCACATCTCGCTGACAAATACTTATCAAACTTCCGGATGTTCTGTTCTTTATAGATCAAGCCATATTGAAGGTACACCGTGTCTGGATCATCTCGGGAAATAGATCTGCCATAAGATTCCAACGGCCATAACTCTTCCAAAGACAACGGAAGATGGCCCAAAATACGGAATTCACCATAGTATAGACTATTATCCCAGATAGCTTGAGCCGGTAGTGTTTTACAACAGCGCAATGCTTCCAGATCGTATTCAGGTTTGTCTGCAGAGGCGAGATAAACTTGTATGATCAGCACCCGACCCATGAGATTGGTCAGTCCATAGTTTTTTTTCTTCTTAAATTCAGGATTCTTGCGACGTGCTGAAATGTCATATATCAGACGCCCAAAGCCCCATTTCCTTCGTCTCAACTTGAAGGCGAAGAAATCCCCTTCTTGATACTTTACGTGTTTTCGAGACCCTTGACGGAAGGCTTCGATTTCATCTAAATCGGCCCGGGTCGTCTCACAGACCCACTTCTCCAACCATTTGGGGAAAGCACTTTCTCCACCTGCCACATAGGGTAAGCCTCTTTCCAAGTAGTAGAATTGAGCGGTTGTATGATTAAAAATAGAAACCCTGTCACAGAAATACCACACTTGTACCCCTTGGGGAGAGATTCTTTTCAGTGTCGCCTCCGTTAATTTGGTGGGGCGGCCTTTGGGGGTTTTCGGGAGCAATAGCGACCGTCCTGCTCCCGTGGGAGCATCTACTGCATACTCATCATAAGAATAGTCCCTGCTTTCAATAATCTTTTTGATCGTATCTCCATCAAAATAGACGATTCTATCAAATAGCTCTACCCTATCCCAATGCGGTTGTACGAATTCCAGTCCTAAGTATCGTCGTTCCGTATTATTCAGTTCAAACATTATCTCTTTTATTATGAGGGTCGTGTCTGCAATACTCTCTTGCCATAAAGATAACACTTTTTCATTTATCTTGGATCCGGTATCCATTCCCGCAGGAGCCAGAGTTTGTCCAAATCCTCGAAAAAAGAGTTCGAGAAGATATCGCCTGCGGGCACAAGAAAGACCTTGTAAGTTGCTGATTTTCAAGCACATTACAAGGTCTTCTTTTTTGCAATTCCCCAAATTTGGTCACCTTTTTCCAGTAGCCTATGCAGCATCAGCCAAGCCCCTGGTATTGTAGTAGAACACGCTGAGATTCTTTCCTTCATTCCAGACATAAGCGGTATAGTTCTCTATTGAAACAGGATTGATCGCCTTCATTGTCTTGACAAATCTCAAATGATTTCTCCTGAGTTTTACGAGTTCCTCTTCGTCGCTCACATTCTTGCTAAATGGCTTCCCCTTCTGAATTAGCTCACCATCTCCCACAACGGAGAATTCACATTGGATAAAATATGGATCATTCCTGTCGTTCACCCATGACGGCAACCAAATGCCATCTCATTGCTCGGCCGCCGGTCATTCGTTGCTGCGACGATTCAGGATTGTGTGCGTCGGTAGTCCTGTGGCGCCTGACCGAATTCTTCCTGGAAACGGGCGTAAAAATTGGACTTGTTGCTGAAACCGGACCGGGACATCACCTCCATGACAGACAAATCCGTGGTTCTCAGCAGGGACGCGGCATGGTTGAGTTTCACTTTCCGGATAAAACTACCCGGCGGCATTCCCATCAAGGCGGTAATCTTGCGGTACAGCCGCATTTCACTCATACACATAGCGTCTGCGAGGGCCGGGACGCTCAAAGTCACGTCTGTCAAATGGCTTTCAACCCAATTGGCGCATTGAATCAACAGCCGTTTGTCCTGGGTACTGACGGTACGGTCTTTCAGGATTTCGAAATGGGAAACGGCTGAGCGGAAATATTTCTTCATTTCGTCCCGATTATTCAGGGTCTTCCGTACGATGACGCGAAGTTGCTCCGGTAGGAAAGGCTTGGAAATATAAGCATCGACCCCCATTTCCAATCCAGCCAACTGTTCTTCAATTTCAGCCTTGCTGCTAATGATAATGACCGGGATGAAATGAGTTAGTTCGTTATCTTTCAGTTGTTTAAGAAGCTCCCGTCCAGAAAGGTCGGGCATAATAAGGTCAAGGAGAATAAGATCAGGGCGCAGATACTTGAGCGTTTGCAGCGCTTCTTCTCCGCTTTGTGTGGTGACAACATTATACTCCTTCCCCATGATGTCTGAGACAAGAGCCAGGATTTCAGCGTCGTCATCGACGATTAACACGGTGGCATCGGACGGGGTAGCCAAATGCAGTTTGTCGATATCCGAGAGAGGACGTTTCTGGTTCTCTGCGGGTTCCGGTTCCAGCTTCCCCTCCGGAATCATGACGTCAAATTGGGTGTATGCCCCCTGCTCGCTATGAACGGAAACCGTTCCGGACAGCCGATCAACCAGGCCCTTGACCAGGGCGAGCCCAAGTCCATTCCTGCGCATGGCTGGCTTTTCGGTTTGATTCTCGAAAGAGTCGAAAACCGCGAATCGGTCGAACACTTTTCCCAAATCTTCCGGCTTGATTCCTTTTCCGGAATTCCGAATGGAGAATAACAGGGCCCCGGTGTCATCCTGGTGAAGCAGTAAAGAGATGGAGCCATGAACCGGAGCATATTTGAAAGCATTGGAAATCAGGTTGGAAAAAATCTTTTCCAATATTTCGGCGTCCGTGATGAATTCCAGTTTTTCTTTCGCTTCCCGTGAAACCAGGAGTTGTTTGTCCTCAAAAGAGTGCTCAAATCCCTGGAGGATATCAAGCATCAGGGCCGAAACAGAGACCTTTTGATAATTCGGATGAAAAGTGGCGGTCTCCATGCGCCGAAAATCCATAAGTTCATTGATGAGTTTCTGGATCCGGGAGGATCCCACTTTAATCGTATCCAGATAGCGGTTGGCCTCCCGCGGAAGATTGTAAAGCCCGGACAATTGTTCACTACACCCCGAAATCAAGGTTAGCGGTGACCCGAATTCGTGAGCGATTCCGGCAAAGAAGTCCAATTTGGCCGTCAGCATTTCTTCCCGCTGAATGCGCTCCTGTTCCCGACGCGCTTCCTGTTCCTTCCGTTTCTTAATCCGACGATAAAAAAGGGACAGGCCCACCAGCAGGCCCAGGGCGGAAAGGGCCCAGGCCAGGCGGGCAGGGACCGTCCACCACCAGGGCTGCATCACGGTAATGGGAAAAGACGAAACATTCTCACACCAAAGACCGTCCCCGTTCGTGCTTTTCACTTTCAACATGTATTTCCCTGGCGGAACATTCGTAAAGGACACCTCGTGTTTCGTTCCAAGTGGAGTCCATCCTTTGTCAAATCCTTCAAGGAATGCCTGGTACTCAATGTTTTCAGAACCAATAAAATCAATAGCACTAAAAGAGATAGAAAAGAAGTTTTCTGCGTAGGGAAGGATAACGCCGGTCTCTGGACTGAAGCATTCTATTGTCCGGGTCCGGACTCGGAAACCATTGAAAACGATGGGCGGTACGTAATCCCGGAAAATCTGTTGGTTCATATCAAACACATTGAACCCGTTCGCCCCCCCCAGGAAGAGTCGGCCATCCTTCGTTTTCAAGGAGCTGTGATTGAAGATAGCGTCTTGCAGGATGGCGCGGTCGGTGAAGAAAGAGAAGGACCCCGTCGTCCGCTCATAGCGACAAATCCCGTTTTGTGTCCCGGCCCAGATGTTTCCAGAATCATCTTCCTGCAAACTGGATACCCAGAAAGAATCATCGAAAGGGGCGTCCCGTCGGATTGCCCGGACCTCCCCGCCCGGGCTTTTAGCAAACAGGCCGATAGAGGTGGCTATCCATAAGGTTGAATCCGCGCCGTGCAGCAGCGCGTTGACTGTTGCCCCTTGCAGGGCCTTATCAAACGGCTCCTGGTTTCCGGTTTCGGAATGAAACAGGAACAGACCCTTTTCTGGAATATTCAAGAAGACATCACCGGGCCCCGGCCCGCAATCAATAACGGCCAGATGGTTCAGGAATGAGAGATCCGTGACCGGGAAACGATACTCCTTCCACTCGGAAATACGGCAGTTCCCGGCTGCGTCCAACACGTAATGCCAGGCCGCGATACGGTCGGAAAGATCCGACTGCCATAAAATGTGATTGGACGGATCAACCTTGAAAGATGATAATACGTGCGCGACCGGGATTATGTTCTGGACCGAGTACCCGCCAGCCTGCACCGTCAGGAGGTCGACGCCGCCTTCCGAACAGACAAAATAGGCGAGGGGGGAAACCCGTATGATATTGTTTACCGCGTTTGAGCTGAGGCCGTCGTTTTGGGTGATTCTGGCAGACAGATGACCTTCGCTGTCGAAACAATACACGCCTCCGGGAAAGGTGCTGACGTAGACTTGGCCGTTTTCGCCTTCAGCAAAGCCGGTTACGCTGCCGTAAAAACGATCGTCCTGCACCTGCCGCCAAATGGGGCTGTCTGGTGGGACGATTTCCAGTCCATTGTAGTCGAACCCGAACCACAGATTTCCCTGAACATCTTTCAGGAGGCAGGAAATGCTGTTGTCAACCGGCAGCAAGGTGGTGGTCCCATTCTTGAAGTCCAGTTGATACACTTGATCATGGACGCCGATAATCGCGACGCCCGACCCGAGCACTTCCACGACATATTTATCCCAACGGATCGGGAGAGGTAGATGCCCCAGAAAACGACCGGTCGAACAATCATAGTCGTAGACCTCCGTTTCTGTAAAGAGAAGTAGTTGACCGTCGCGGAAAAACGAATAGGTACACACGAGTTGCTCTTCGAAGGGAACGGCGCCGGAGAAGGATAATTCTTCTCCCACGACTTGAAAGGTGGATTGGGTCATCCGCCCGTCTGAGCTCCGAAACAGAAGGGTCCTTTCCCCTATGCAGTAAATGTCCTGGACGGAATGCGTATCTAAATCCGGGACATTGAGGGCTTGGAAACGGTGAGCAGACTCGTCAAAAAGGAAAAGTCCATTCTTTTTCTGAAGGCAGAACAGGGTATTATCGTCGGCTGAAGCAAAAGAGTATTCGCTGGTAACGGGAGAAAGGAGGAACTCCTCCGCGGAACCCTGAGATTGGTCTATCCGGCTGAGACCGTTGGGTTGTATCACCCAAATGATGCCGGAAGGCTGCTCGAACAAGCCAGACACCACATTGCTCAACAAATGTCTTTGAGGGACGGATTCTGTTGAATAATAGGTAAAAGTATTTCCATCATATCGAACCAGGCCGTTCCAGGTCCCGACCCAGATTTGGCCCTTCTGGTCCTGGATTATACACAAAACACTGTTGCTCGGCAGGCCGTCCCAGTGCGTGATGATGCGAGGCTGCCGCACCGCGCCGGACAAAGAGACCGTCATCAATAAGGTGAGTGTGCAAAGTAAGAGCCGGATCGTTCGAAGCATTTTCCTGTTTTTTTGTAAAATTAAACATTTATTACGGAATCTTGCCCCAACTCTTTCACGCCTTTTCTCCCCGGCGGAAAAGCGGCATTAAAATGAAGAATTTGGAGTACCCGAGGTATTGGTGAGGTGGCTATTTTTGCAAAAAACAATAGTTTATAATATGCATTACAAAAAAGAACTATTCCGTAGGATCCTGTCGTCAGGAATGCTGCTATTCGTGGCCTTGCTGATTCCGGCTGTTCTGCAGGCCCAATCTCGCATTTCCCTGTCCGGGGTTGTGCGCGATACGGACAACCAGCCTCTGGCCGGGGTATTTGTTTCTGAAACGGGAACCTCTTCAAGCACTGTGACGGATGCAGAAGGCCGCTTTACCTTAGCGGTTTCACCTTCAGCAAAAAGCCTTTCTTTCTCTTTGTTGGGAATGAGGGATGTTGTTGTTGCCGTGAACGGCCAGTCGTATTTCGAGGTCCAAATGCAGGACGACCGTGAAATGCTGGCGGAGACGGTTGTCGTCGGCTATGGAACGATGATCCGTAAGGAACTGTCGTCTTCCGTTGCCTCGGTTTCCAATGCTGCGCTGAATGAACGGGCGACTTCGTTCAACGCCCTGCAGGGAATGGCCGGTAAACTGGCCGGCGTGTCGATTTCGTCCACTTCTGGCCGGCCGGGCGGAAATGCTTTCGTGCGGGTTCGGGGAAAGGGTTCCATCAACGCATCTTCCGACCCGTTGTTTGTAATGGATGGTGTCGTGGACGTGGATCCCACTATGATCAACAATGCTGACATCGAACGGATTGACGTCCTGAAGGATGCCGCAGCAACCGCAATGTATGGAGCGAAGGGCGCCAACGGCGTGGTCATCATTACCACCAAACAAGGCCAGAAAGGGCAAGGAACAATTACCTTCGACAACACGTTTGGCATGGGTTGGGTCACACGTTTCCCGGCTCGACTGACGTCGGAGGAATATCTTCAGTATCTGCGCGATGCTTTCGCGTATAGCGGAAACACAATGAGCTATTTCACGGAGCCGTACGAGAAACTTTTCACATATGCCACCGATGCTTCCGGCAACTATCTGCGCGACGACGACGGGCTCCTGATACCCACGCCCAAATATCAGACAAACTGGTCGAAAGAGTTTTACCGTCCGACCATGATCCAGGATTACAACGTCTCCTTCTCTAAAGCAGATGAAAAATCATCCTTGTATGCTGCCTTGGGATACAAAGACATGGACGGCATCATCAAGTATTCCGGGTCGAAACGACTTTCGGGAAAAATCAATGCCGCCACATGGATCAACGACTGGTTGGATGTTCGGTTCCAAGCCTCTGTGAGCCGGCAGGCAATCAATAGTGTCGACGGCGAGAACGAGTCAGGCTTGGGCTATTCGGTAATGCGTTACCTCCTGGAAATCCCGGTCATCGTTCCGGTTGTCTATGAGGATGGCACATATGGAAAAGCTGGCGACCATTTGCTGGGCGGAAACATGGATGCCATCCAGAATATCATTGAAAAGATAAAACGGAACTCGTATCAGGATTACGCCGTATTCAATGCGCAGGCCGGCATCCACTTTACGCCGAACTTGACTTTGACTGTCCAGGGCGACTACCAGATAACCAACACTGAAAGCGATTACTCTGCTGAAGCTGGAATCATCGGAGTTACCGAAACGAACGGCGGTGAAGCCAGTATAACCAAGAGTTCCATCCGCCGGATGTCCAACGAAGACTACCTCACCTATGAGAACCGTTTTTTTGACGGACGTCTCAAATCCACCTTCGTGGGCGGCTTCTCGGCGTATTATTACGAATATAATACTTCGTTCTCGGGCTCTAGCAATTATTTCGACTCTTCGTTCCAGCATTACAACCTGGGGGTCGGAACGGTCTATACCCAACCGTCGTCCAATTATGACAAAAGGACAATGGCCTCTTTCTATTTCCGAACCAATCACAATTGGGACGGCAAGTATCTCCTGGGCCTGACCTTCCGTGCTGACGGCGCCTCCAACCTGGGGAACAACAGCAAATGGGGCTTCTTCCCGTCCGCATCGGCGGCTTGGGTGATTTCCGAAGAACCTTGGTTCGAACCGGCACGCCAGACGGTCAACCATATGAAACTCAGGCTCAGTTTTGGTCAGGTCGGTAATTCCTCCCTGGCGAGTTACAAGACGTTCTCGCAGTACCAGACCGGGAAGACGATCCTGGGGAACCAGCAAGTTTCTAATGTCACACTGGCCAATTTGGGCAACCAGGATTTACGGTGGGAAACATCCACCCAGCTCGATGCGGGCATGGATATCAGCTTGTTCCAGGACCGGATTCAAATTATTACGGATGCCTATATCAGAAATACGACAGGGCTGCTTTTCAACATGCAGGTTCCGATCACGACAGGATATGCCACTTCGGCGACCAACCTGGGAAAACTCAGTAACCGGGGCTTTGAACTAACCATCCATTCCCACAACATCAACCATGGTGACTTCTTGTGGGATACCGATTTCATCTTTTCAGACAACCGGACCTTCTGCGTGGATTTGAACGGCGAGAAAATCAATCCGGGATCCGGGCAATTCTCCATAGAGGGCAAGGAGTGGGGTGTTTGGAAAGCCTATCAAAGGCTGGGTGTATGGCAATTGGATGAGGTTGAGGAGGCCATCAAATACGGGTATAAGCCCGGCAACCCTAAATATGCAGATATCAACGGGGATGGCAAGTATACGGAAGAAGACATGATCGACATCGGCCGTGCCGTTCCCCGCTACGAGTTCTCCTTGGTGAACACCTTCTATTGGAAAGGCTTCAGTCTTCTGGTTGATTTGGGGGCAAAGACCGGATTCTGGGTCGCCGCTAACGACGATTATGAGTACGGCATTTCGAATCAGGCGTCCAAGTTGGTTTTGGCCGCCTGGCGTCCGGACAACCAGGCGACCGTTTCTCCGGTGGCTACCGGAACGGGAGATTTCTATGGCATCTTGTCGGATGATTACCGGATGCACAAAGGGGATTTCCTTCGGATCCGAAACATCGGGTTGTCCTATGACTTCAAGCGGGGCTTGTTGAAGAACAGCCGGTTCATCAAAGGTCTTTCTTTCGGTGCGAATGCTGAAAATGTTTATGTGTGGACCACCGTTCCGAGCATTGATCCAGAAGTCGCGGGCCTCAACATAAACGACGGATTCTTCGGATGGACATCCCCAAACAATTATCCGAAGCCTCTCGTCATTACGGGGAATCTGAAAATCACGTTCTAATTTGAATGAAACCATGAGAAAGAAAGCATTGATCTTATTTGTCGCCATCATGACGGGGATGATGAGCCTTTCCTGCACGAAGTTCCTGCAGGAAGAGCCCAAAACCTTCCTGGCTTCAGATAACTATTATACCAGCGAACAGCAATTAGAATCCGCCGCGAACGGCTTATACGGCGGGCTCGGCCTGATGGAAGAGCGAGGCATTGTCGCCAATACGCAGCCGCTTTTCTTGATCGAGGCGCTGGCCGGTTATGCGGAACGGACATACTTGAACTCCAACGAAGTGAACCAGGGCTATTATCTCAATGTCGCGGAAGACAATTATATCTGCGAGCAAATTTGGGACAAGATGTATGTTTACATCGAGAACTGCAACAGTTTTATTCAGGGCGTGGAGAATGCAACGGCTGAAATCTCGGCTCAGAAACGCGACCTCTACCTCGCGGAAGGATACTTCTTCCGGGCATGGTATTATTATACTTTGGTCAGATGCTTTGGCCCGATTCCGCTCAAGACGACGCCGACCACCTCGCTGGAAAACGCCAAAATGCCGCTGACGGACGAAAAGACGGTTTTTGAGACCATTGTTTCCGACTTGGAAACGGCCGAGCATTTGTCAGAAGCCGGCAACTGGACGGACGGGGCCGGACGAATTCGGAAGGGAGCGATCAAGAGTTTGCTGGCCTCGGTGTACCTGACAATGGCAGGTTACCCGGTCAATGACCAGAGCTACTATTCGAAAGCCTATGCTAAGGCGCTGGAAGTGTTCAACGGCGGCGCCTATTATCTGTATGAAACCTATGAGAGCGCCCGAGACCATTTCAAAACCGTGGATGGCGGAGAGTATATCCTCACCAACCAGCACTGCTACAATGTGAATGAGTCGGGGATTCATCACAGTTTCTGCTATTATAACCCGGCGGAGCCGCTCATTTCAGCCAGTTGTACCCAAGGCGGAGGCAACGTGCCGTCGGCCGCCTTCTATGCTTCGTATCCGGAAAGTGACCTTCGCGTCGCGGAACAGGGGTATCATTTTACCCACTACCCGGCCGTGGACGGATCGGGCGAAGTAGTCTTTGACCGCCCTTGCGTATTCAAGTATTGGGACAAAAATGCGGTCTCCAGCGGAAAGTCGGACGCAAATTTCCCGCTGATCCGCTATACGGATGTTCTGCTCACCTTGGCGGAAGCTGCCTGTGCGGGCGGATCTACCAGCGATGCAATGGCAATTGAGGCGTATTGGCAGGTGCATTCCCGCGCGTTGCCCGGCGCCGCGAAGCCCGCTTCTCTCTCTTTTGAGGACGTCTTCAAGGAAAGGTTCTGGGAAGAATGCTACGAAGGGCATCTGTGGTTTGACATGCTTCGCACCCGCAAAGCCTTTGACTTCCCCTCAGGAAAGGTTACGAACCTTGTCGGATATACAGCGCCGACTCATTCCCGCGCCTTTGCGGAAAAAGACTTTTTGCTCCCCTATCCGAGTTCGGAAGTGCGCCTCAATCCCAATCTCAAACGCTAAAGAACTACAATGAAAGCCATTATGAAAAGAATATCTCTCATCTTATCCTGCCTGGCCGGCCTGCTGTTCGCGGCAGCCTGCGTTGAGTTTTATCCCAACGAAAACGAGGCAAAAGGTTTTGATTCCGATTATGATTTCACATACGGCCTGCGCAGTGTCCTCGAGGTTGATCCGGGTCATCCTGCCGGTATCGATATCGTTGATAAGCTGGACTTTTTTGCGACATACAAGATGAAGCTCTATGTCGAGGACGGGACTATTAGCGCCGTGGAGTTTACAAATGACCAGATGCCGTTCGATGTGTATCCCTTCTCGCTGCCCACAGGAAAAGTGGCCGCCCGGTATGATGCGAAATCTGTTCCGCCTACCTTGAAGCTGGCATCCGGAGAAGTCATCGCCCAGTTCCTGAGAGGGGAATTCGTAGTTCCGTTCCATCTGGACTATGATCAAATCAGTTATACATATTATTTCAAGACCCTGGAAACAACCCGGGAAAACCGATAAAATGACAGGAAATGAAATCGAAAACAATTATACCGTTTCTGGCACTGGCGGCTATAGGCATGGCCGTAGCAGCTTGTATCGCCATCCAGGGGAATAAGGTTACCCTGCTCCAAACGACGGCTAAAGGCACGTTGGAACTAGAAGCGAACTGGACCCTGCATCAGTGCGAAAACTGGGCTTCGGAAGAAAATGCCCTGTGTGCCATCTTGGTTCCGGCCGCCTGGACGGACTTTGAAGAAAAAGCCGTCATCGTGGGTTCCAGCCAGGACCTCGGCGCAGCAGCCATTCCGTTTTCTCCGGTTGATCCGAACACCGTTCCCAATCCGGACAAATGGGGCAGCGACAATATCGGAAGCTGGTACTTGAAGAATATCGGCTTCCAGGACAACAAATACGGCGACATGCAATGGCATTTCTTTTCCACAGGAAATACGGAATACCGGGTGCCTGCCGGCGGGTCGGCGGACTTCACGGTCCATGTGACCTATCCGACCGATGCCGTGGAGGATAATTATGTGTTCAATCTCTGTATCGGACTGATGGCTTATCAGAGCGGCCCGGATCCGTGGTGGTATAATACGGAGGATGACGGCTCCACGCTTCGCACCGGCGTTGCTGAAATGACCGTGCGCGTCAAGATGACGGGGGGCGCATCAACCCATGATTTCGTCAATGCGCCCGCGGTCTCGACAATTCCTTCCAAAATCCATTTGGGCGACATTTTCTGTGTCCAGTATGCTTCGGATGCCGGCGGCGAGAAAAGCGCCTTGGATGATGTGGATAAGGTGTATCTATGCGCCCGGGCCACGCTCGCCGATGGCCGGCAGGTCGTGAATGAAACCCCCACGGCCAAGAGCCTGATGGAAAAGCAGGGAACCAGCTTGTATGCCCGCTACATTTATCCCGGGGACTTCTTCGGC
>Ga0247611_10006588_pt1 | contig 14832 bp, 14 predicted proteins | sample 177DNAGHGhighgp2_FD_192422 | JGI IMG/M metagenome (GOLD analysis project Ga0247611, IMG submission 192422) | Sheep rumen microbial communities from Palmerston North, Manawatu-Wanganui, New Zealand - 1770 DNA GHGhigh gp2 | ecosystem: Host-associated > Mammals > Digestive system > Stomach > Rumen...
TTTATTTATGAAAAAATTAAAGACGACTTCCAATGGGAAGAAATTAAAAATGAAGAATAATTTCAAATATATATTATACTAATGAAAGTGAAATTAATTTCACTTAAATAAAAAATTACTTAAAGGAGTAAAAACTATGAAGATTACTGTAAACGAGAAGTACTATGTCTACAAGACTGCTGACGGCAAGGAAAAGACATCTTGTATTCTTGAACTAAAGGGTATGGAAAACTTTCAGAATACCCTTTATGGTCTGAACATTCTTGAAACATTCGCAGTTAAGGGTGGTATGAAGACTACTCAGTTTAGGATTCCATCCACTATTAAAGCTACTGTAACACTTAAGCCTGGAGATACCTATGATCCAAAGGTGGGTAGGGCTGAAGCAAGAACTGCAGCTTATGCAAAGCTTGATAAGTTTAAGAATGACTTCAAGCGTATGCTTGCAACTCGTCTCGACGATGTGATTCTTAAGGCTTGTGGAGATCCTATTGAGGATTTTGACGAAAGTGAAATTCCAGAGAATTAACAAAGATTATATTCCCCTATGAGAAATCATAGGGGAATTTTATACATAAGGAGGTATAATTATATGACACTGGTACAAAAGGAAAAGAAGCATTACATTGACAGACTATCAGAGATAATTTGTCAGAATAATAACTTTAAATCTTTATCCTACTCAGTTGAAAATGGAGTAGAGATTGTTACGGTGACCTGTAATAATGATTATGAATATAAGGTCGATGTGACCGCCGATTCGATTATTGCAATGACAAAAGACATTGCAGTAGTAATGCTTAAACATTCTTAATCTTAAGGAGGATTATAATGAAATATAATATAAATATAGATGGTAGTATCAAGACATTCGATACTATTGAAGAATTGAGAATTTACAATATCTGTTTTGATGTTGTAAGTGAATCCTCATCAGTAGGAAACAAGCTGAAGATTACCGACTCATTATATAAGAGAGTTAAAGAAGAACTCTCAAATGATATCGATATCTACAATAACGAAGAATTGACGGATAACGATATCCGTGACACTGCAAATGATGAGTTTGACAAAATGGATACTGTCAATCTTGAAAACAAAATATTCAACTATAAGATAAAAATTACTGAAACCTTTCAAAGAGAAGTTAGAATACAGTCTGCTTCAAAGGATCCAGATTTGGTGAAAGAAATAGTTGAAAATGAACTGAATAATAAATCAAACGATTTCGATCCTATGTCACCCGATTTCATGGTTGATAGAGAAGTAGAAGTTGAACTGAAGGAGGACTAATCATGCTAGTAAGACTTGATGAAAATAGTAATATTACTGATGTTTTCAAAGAAACATTAGAGACAACTGAGACTGAGCTTGTAAATGCTTATCTCAGAAGAGAGATTGAGTGGAGATTAACTGAATCACTGAATCCTGAAGAATGTTTCGATGAAGATTATGGACAGTCTCTAAATCTTGTTCCAGCGTATGTAAAGAGATTTATGATGGAATATGGTCTAGCTGATTTTGTCGACTGGGATAAGCTTGACAATAAAATTGAAGATATTGTAAAGGAGGTAAATAATGAAGTCAGAAAGGATTTAAGCAGATAACTGAAAGATTTTATAAGCTCAACACTTAATTATAAATATTATAAGAAAGGTGCTGAGCTTATGAATAAAAAACAAAGAGTTGTAGAAAAGCGAATTACTTTTACAAAACGTTGGACTGCAATTTTATTAACGATGTCAGTAATTTGGATTACATTATCTTATGTTTTAGCATTTATGGGTAAAGAAAACATTGCTGAAACTCTTTCAGAAAATGTAATGGCAGTAATAATTGCTACATTCATACCTTATTTATGCAAGTCATACTTTGAGACATTTGCTTCTGAAAAGAATCGTCTTAAAGAAAAAGAAATGGAATCAAATGAAGCAAAAGAAGAAGTTACTGACTGCAATGAATATGACATTCTAAAGTAATATTTCCCCTTAAGAGAAATCTTAAGGGGAAATAATTTTAAGGAGGATTTTTTATTATGCCAAAGTATGTAAAGTTACCAGATGATTATGGTAAAACCGATATCAATAATCTACTGTCATATTTATGTGATTCTGAAGCGGAAGTAATAGAAGAAAATGATCTCATTTCAATGATGATTAATAATAGAATTTCTTCTATTCTAAACAGACTTCTAAATGATATTGATTTGAAATCTCTTCATAATATAGATGAAGATCTCATTCCAGCTTATAAAAAGCTAATAATGAGAAGAACTGAGGATGGAGAGAAGTATATCAATTTAGTTTTTAATGAAATTGATAAAACTGTCGTTAATTCCATTCATGATGTTAATTACCTAATTAATGGAACAGAAAATGAAGATTATGATGAAGAGCTTCTTGGTTGTGATGAAGAAGATTTCTAAATAAAAGTAAAAGTTGGATGAATTTTAATCATCCAACTTTTTTTCGTATCAAATACAAACATCGAATATATATTATAATTGTGACAGATAAAGAAATACATAAATCTGTCAGAAAATAATTGTGTAGCACAGGAGGAATTCGATATGAATATTTTAGACTGGTGGTTCTCTACAAATGTTTGGTCCTTAGTTTTAATCGTTACAATCTTAGTAGCGGTTACATACTTTCTTTTTTATTTTAGATTTGGGGTAGAACCTCTCAAATCTGAAATAAAGAAAATCCATCTTAGCAAGAAAGCTAAGAGATCCTTTTTCATCCATAGAATTATCATCGTTCTGTGGATGATAACATCATCCCATTGGTTTTGGATGATGTTCGCTGACATGCTTCAAAGACCTGAAGCATGGATGTAATTCAAATTTATAGCCCTCTTCATGAGGGTTTTTTTTTATTTTTTAATTAAGTAAAAGGAAATTTTCATAATCTATGAAACATATAGTTATCATAGTTTCAGAAAGGAGTCTTTATAAATGGACGCACTTTTTAAAGGTATTGACGTTTCTCGTCACAATGGAGAAATTAATTGGTCGGAAGTTAAAAAGGCAGGTTATACATTTGTCATTATTCGTATTGGATATGGTAAACTTGCTTCTCAAAAAGATGCTAATTTTGAAAAGAATTATGCAGGTGCTTTAGCTGCAGGACTTGAAATTGGAGGTTATTGGTATAGTTATGCTAATAATTCTGTAACTGCAGAGGAAGAAGCTAAGGCTTGCTTACAATGTATTGGTAATAAGAAATTTTCTTATCCTATTTATTATGATGTTGAGGAGACTAATATTACTAATAATTTAAGCAATCAAGTCAATACTAATATTGTAAATGCTTTCTGTGTTACTTTAGAAAAAGCTGGGTATACTCCTGGTTTTTATACATTTGAAAATTTATTACAACGTTTTAACTTACAGTCTATTCCATATGAAAAATGGTTAGCTAAATGGTCTTCATCTATGGGTAATAATTCACCTGAAACATTCTCTATTTGGCAGCATGCTATCATCGGTACTACCAGATATGCAACTATTAATGGAAGAGTTCCTGGAACAAGCGGTGATATCGATGTAGATAAATGTTTTAAGGATCTTACAAAAGTTACTGGAATTTCTCTTGTAAATGGAAATTCAACAGTAATTAAAGAAGATAAAAAGGAAGAAGTAAAACCCTCTAATCCAGTTGTTTCAAACGGTTCTTTAACTGCAGGAACTAAGATTACTCTTTCTAATACTCCTCTTTATGGTTCTTCAAGTTCATCAAGAGCTGTATCTCGTAAGTATGGTACATTCTATATCTATTCTAATGAAGTTATTAATGGTAAAATTCGTATTACCAATTCTTTAGCGAATGTAGGTAGAACACCTGCAGGTTCTTATGTAACTGGTTGGATTGATGTTACTTCTATTTTAAATACAGCTAAAGTAGATACTCCTACAACTGTAAAAGCAAATCCAGTTGTAAAGAAATTTGAAGCGGGAACTAAAATTACTGTTTCAGGAGGTTGTCTTTATAGCTCATCTTCTACTTCTACTGCAAGTAGAAAATTAAATGGTACATTTTATATCTATTCTAATGAAATTATTAATGGTAGAATTCGTATCACTAATTCTCCTTCAAATGTAGGTAGAACACCAGTAGGCTCTTATGTAACTGGTTGGGTTAAAACAAGTGATATTCGATAATTTAAATCCCCATAGGAAATTCCTATGGGGATTTTTTTTTTAGCTCTGATAGAAAAGAGGTTCTCTCTGCTTATCTTCATTAATCTTTTTGTTTTCACGTTCTCCAGTCTTTTCATTGATAACATCTGCAGTAGCATTCTTATCAAATCTAATAATTGTATTAATCTGATCTGTAGCCAGATAATGTGTATCTCCAGAAAAACGATCTACAAGAACTAAATTATCATTTTCAACTTTAGCATTTACATAGTCATATGTTTCTCCATCATACATTTGCATTGCAGATGAAATAATAGTTACAATATCCTTATTTTTCTTAAGGAACATTATTTCATCATATGCCTTTAAAGTAGCAGGAGGATGCATTGCTTTAATTTCATCTCTTGAAACTGTAGTTCCATCAGTCTTTTCAAATAAAGCCTTATACTTAGCATACTTTGGATAAAAATTATATACATTATCACCAATTAATTGAGCACTAGCTAAAACAGCACTTACACCAGCAGGAGTCATTTTTATCATTCCTTTCAAATAAAAAATTTATAACTTACTGTTATTAATATACTTTTTTAGAAAAGGAGTAAAAGGTATGGTAATCACAATTTTATCGTTTACAGTTCCAAAATCTATTCCTGAAAGAAAAAGATTTCGGAAACCAAAAGTGGAATATTACAATATATCATTAGATTATAATATTGATGAAGACAGATTTTATTATAATGATGGTGAGAAAAATATTCCAACTAAGAAGGATCTATCAAGATCTATTTTACTAATTTTTGATATTTATAAAAGATATGAAAAATTTGGTTTTAAAGATCAATTCAAGCTTAAAGATGATAATCTTGAATGGTTTATAGAAACATTTACTACTACAAATAATAATGAAAATGATTTTTATTATCAGAAAATGTTATTTGGTAGTAAACCTGTAAATCTAATGACTTTAAATTATGCTTGCAAACAATTAAAAATAGGACAAGATTTTTCATTTGAAGATTATTATGATTTTGAATTTGATATTTATTAATTAATTTCCCCTAAGGTAATAAACCTTAGGGGAATTATTTTATTCTGCTCTATTAATAACTTTCTTAAGTTGATTATTAAATGTTACAAGCTGAAGAGTATTAGCTGCTTCAAGAATTGTATAGTCAAGAATTGTTTCAACCATAGAAAGATCCTGAAGTGTCTGAGGATCTTTTTCTTCACTCTTTTCAATTACATCTTTAATGTTACTTTCAAAAAGATATCTAAAGAGTGTCTTAGAAGGATCTACATATTTATCTTCTTTAATTAAAGATTCCTTGATGATTGCAGATTTCTTTTCATTTTGTAAACATTCTGCAGTCTTAGCCTTAATATCTCCAATTGCATAATACATGAGCATATCTTCAGCTAAAATAGTTCTCTGAATAATTTTCTTAATATCTACTCCAGAATTGCTCTCAATTTGCTCAGTAAGAATACGATTAGCACTAGACATGAAATCATCAAATGCACTTCCTTCTACAATTGCAAGTTTATTAGAACTTGACATTTTTTCAAAGAATTCATTGCAAGATTCTCTGATATAATTGAAATTATCAGGTTGACCTTTGATTTCATCATCAATTAATAAAGATTCAAAGACTACATAGAAAAATAAATCTTTGCATAAATTATCAAAGTTTTCTGCATAAACATTATTAGCATGTTCAATCTCACTATGATCAAATTTAGCTCTTCTATTCTTATTTTCCATTTTAATATGATTTTCAAAGCTTTCATTTAATGCTTTTTGTTCTTGAACTTCAAAAGCATCATCCATTTCTCTAGAAAGTTCAATACTTTCTAAAACATTTTCCATCTTAGCAAGATTATCTCTTCTACGCTCTGCAGCTTTAGTTTGATAAGTACTTAAGATTGTTTCATTATGATATCTTTGCATGGTTTGCACCTACTTTCTTATAAAATTATAAAATAATGTTTTTAAATAAGGGTAAAAGCTTTTAACTTTTACCCTTATTATAGTTTTATTTATAAGTGATTTTAATTACATAATCATAAGTACTAAAGTTTTGATTACTAAGTTTAGTATTCTTGATAATATCTTTCTTAAGATTAAGATATTCTGGTACATAAACACGAATTTCATCTTTAGTCATCTTATTAAAATCAAAATCATTATCAATTAATTGATAATCATTACCTCTTGAAGTATTGTAATTATCCATCATATCACTAAATACACCATTATATTTAATATACTTAATAATTTTGAAATTATTTTGTAAAAGCATAATTAAATTAGATATTGGAAGAACTAGCTCAGTATTACACTCTTCAACATAGTCTGAAATATATTTCTTAATTTCATTATCTTTTTCAGAACTAATTTCATCATAAAGATAAATTTCAAAGTCAAGAATTATATCAGTTCTACCTAAGAAATTATACTGAGTATTATTATTAGTAATAACGGAATATTCATATGGATTGAAATTAGGAACCGTCTCTGGATCTACTTCTTCAAGTGTTTCATTATCCATCATTGTAATATTAGTTACAGTTTGTTTAGTAAAGAAGAAATATCTTGAAGGTCCATAAGTATTATAGAACTTTAAATCACAATTAGTATTCTCTTCAAGTCTAGGAAGATTATTGTCTACAATATTAATAAACTGATTTAGAAGATTATATACAATTTTAGATCTTTGCATATAATATCTTAAACCAATCATAGGAACAAGTTCTAAATCATAAACTGCATTACCGTCTTCATCCTCATCTAATGTTACAATGGAATCCATAAGACTACTCATATTCTGATATAATCTCATTGTATCACTATTTTTAAGAATTGCAGCGATAACGTAGTTATTTATATTTTCTTTATTTTCCTCTTCACTAATGATATTATAGTCTGTTAGCTTAAAACTTAACTCATTAATTGTTGGTGAAGAATTACTTGTATCCTGTGATGATTCTATTTCATATTCATCAAATAAAACTCCAATGCTGACATCGATATATTCACTGTTTTCAATAATTTTTAAAATATATTGATGGAATAGACTTCCGATGTATTCTACTGGATCTCTTCTATAAACATTTATAATTTCATTTCCTAAATCACTTTCACCATTATCTACAATCATCTTATTAATTTGATGAATTGATTCAAGAGCTTCACCTGTAATATCTGGAATTGTAAGAATTAGTTTATTACCTTCACGAACTGCATTTATATTATTAGACGTATCAGACTCTTCATCACCTACATAATTAAATGAATAAGTAAGCTCAAAATTATACGTTTCTTGATTCATTACAACATTTCTTAACATAAGTCTAATCTTACCACTTGCTGTAAGAGAAGGATATTCATCTTCAGAAACAAGATTATCATCTACTAATTCAATATTTAATTTATGATAATTATTTAGCTTAAGATTATTAACTTGAATGATTTGTCCTAAAGGATTATCAGAACCGTAAATATCATTAAAGCTCTTAGTAAAATCATTTTCATCAAATGGAATCATCATAATCGGATCCTGATGAGAATAAATAGAATTAGGTCTTGGATTTAAATCAATATAATCATTTATATCAATAGTATTTGAAGTAAATATATTTGAACTATCATTAATTACTTCAAAACCTACACCATCGGTTTCAGCAATAATTTCATTTTTAAGATTTTCCCAATCAACTGGATTGAAATAGTCTGGAGGAAGTTTTGTATTAAAATCTTCTCTTTCTATATCAGTTTGAGATTCTGCTAACTTTTCATCATAATATAGAATACCAATTTTAAATGTAAGCTTTTCTCCGACATAAGAATCTCTTGCAAGCCATACATTATCAGTTTTCTTATCATAAGCATATAATGAATTATAAAGATTTAAATTATTATTAAAGAACTTATAATCTGTAGTAAGCTCTGCAGAATAACGATAATTAAATTGTACTATATTATTAGATGTGTCAGTAGTAACTTCATCCATTTTAAAGAAAAAGAATCCATAATAATTTTCACAATTTTCATCATATACATTACACTTTATAATTACCTTATCTTTAAGTGTATTATATGGTAAGTTTGTATTTAAGTTAAATGAAAGTTTATAAACATTCGAATCAAGAGTATATTTATTAGAAGCAGAAGGTTTAATATCCTTTACTACATTTAACTTAGAAATACTAAATGAAGCACCTACTTTATTATTAATATATTCATAAGTGACAGTATAATCTCTATTAATATCTACATTATAATAAGTAGCCTTTAAAAATGGTTCAGTTTGAATAGAGATTAAGAAAGGTATTGTATATACTAATTGGTCAGATTCTACTTCAAGAGCTTCCATCAATGCATTAATATAATTATAATCGGAAGTCTGAGTTTCATCTACGAGAGTTTCCTTAACTTCTTCAATTTTATCTTCAAAGTATGAATTATTTAATTCATATTTAATATAATCTTGAGAAATTCTTTCATTTTCATCATAATTAAAATAATCTGAATATTCGTCAAGTGTTTCAGTATCAGATGTTTCAACAAATTCAGAGATATTTCTTATATAATTACATGTAACTATTGAATGTTCTTTGATTACTTTCATATTCCGTCTAGTATTATCTGGAATATCAATCATTGATTCTGGAATTCTAAGATGAGGAGCCGTATTAGTTGGAATTACTCTTCTATTTTCATCTCTTAAAAGTAAGAAATTACAGTAAATTCTCTTAATAACATCATCTTGCTTTTTTAAGAAAAGAATTTGACTTCCATTGACATTTAGTGATTCATTAATGCTATCAAAAAATCTTTGAAGATCATTATTAGTAATAATATTATTACGAGTAGTAATAGCTTCAAGAATCTTTACTTTTTGTCCAATAGTATCTAATTTATCCTTACCATTAACCGAATTAGGATTGGCTGTATTACAGATAATATTTAATTTTGAATAATTACTTTTATTCTTAAATACTACTGAAACTGGTCCTTCATATTCAAAATTAGCTTCATAACCCTTTGTAGTATAACAATCAACATAAAGAGTTGCACCTTGAATTGGTTGGAAAGAATTCCTATTTGAAGAGAATGAAATTTGAATCATTTGGTCGTTTAAATAAGTATAATAGCCATAATATTCATCTTCACTAGGAGTATAAATATTATTAAAGTATAAATTTAATCTATTAATTTCTCCAGATACTTCATAAAAAGCTTCAAAATAAGCAATTTGATTATCAAAAGAAACATTGTGGAATAAACTATCTGGATTATCCGATGTTGTTGTAATTACAAATTCTTTTCTAGAATAATCCATTTGGAAAACTTGACAAATTACAAATAATTGATCAATTCCATTAACTGTTTCTCTCCAAAGCTTTAAATATGGATTTAAACCCTGAGATTCAAGAATTGGAAATTTATTATCATTTATATCATAACTTGCTGAAAAGCTATAAGAAACATCATTACTATTTTCAGTAGATGAAATTTCTTGAATTGTAATTACTAATGGATAAGGTAGCATGAAATTAAAATTAGATACTGAGAATTGAGTATTCCTATCAAATTTTAAATTATAAACCTTAAGAGTATTAGCATTTGCATTAGTAATTGAATCTGGTTCAATTTCTTGAAGTAAAGCATTATTAACTAATTCAGCTTCATTAAATGTAAGAGTTACATACATTGAAGCTGGAATTGCATTTTCAATGGGTACATTATACATTTTAGCAAAATTATAAATACTTTCAGGAAGAACTGCTGTATTTAAAAAATGCTCATCATAAAGAAAATTTCTATGCCATACAGCATTTTTAATTTCACTCGAAGCTATTTCGTTAAAATAACCAAAGAAAGATGCTTTAAGAGTGTTAATAACTGGAGATTCCATATCATCAATACCGAAATATTTTCTTATAAAATCAAACCAGTTATCATAAACATTATATGAAGTAGAATTTATTCTGATAAGAGATCTAGCTGATAAGTCTAAATCAGTTTCACCAGTTTCTACATTAGTTTCTAATCTTCTTTCATTAATTTCAGCCAAGTTTCTCACATCCTTTCTATATTAATAACCTGAATTATTAGTTTCATTCATATCACCCATTACTGAATTTAATAATGGATTTGTAAATGGACTTAAAGGATTGGCTTTCAAATCGGCAGCACGTTTAGCAGCTTGATCTTGTGCTACAGTCCAATCATGAGCCGCATTAATTTCTTCTTGTTCTTTTTTTCTTTGATTTACATCAAATATTGATGCTCCTACTCTTTGTAAATTAGTAAATGGATTTAAACTTATACCACCATTATCTGCAAATGCTTCTCCAAATGCATATGCACCACTTTGAAGTCTAGCTAATGGATTATTTGATTCAAGAAGTTCATCTGTATCTGATGATCCGTATAAATCTTGAGTAAACATTCCCAATGCTGAATCATCAATATATGCATCATAACCTTGATCTTTACTATTATTGAATACTAAATGGAATGAATTTCTATTTGAATTAGTATCAGAAGCAAAACCAGTTTGATTATGAGTATCATATCTAGCATTATTCATTAATTTTATTTCAACATTTGTAAATGCTCTATTATCTGGATTTGTAAAATCCAAACCATAAAATTTACCATCTTCAGCAGCAGCAATATCACCCCAACCATATTGAGTTTTACTTCTATTCAAAGTTTCATCAACATTATCATGAACATAAGAACCTCTTCCATAACCAACTACTTTATGAGCAAATTTAGCTACGGAATTGAAATCATAAATAACAGTAGGTCTTAATTCTTCTTTATACTGATAAGCATAATTAATAGTAACATCTACTGGACCTTTGGTTACAATATCTCCTGGAGTTAAAACACTATAAGGAACGTTAGTAGGATAAACTCCAGTATATTTACACCAATATAATAATTTCGTCATATCAAAATCTAATATGAAAAAATATAAAGATGATGTGTAATCAATAGTCCTTCTCATTCTCATTTGAACGCTAGGAGAGTGATTTCCATATCTAACTGCTTCTATATATTCCATCCAAAGAGTATGAAACTTAATAACATCAAGATTTTTAGTCTCATCAAATGTAATAGCGAGACCGTTATCTGCTGAATATGAATCCGTATTTGGTCCTGGTAAGATTTGTTTCCAACCTAAATATGACTCATATTCTTCAGTAGTTCTCATTGATAAGTCTTTAAGATTAGTACCCTTAAATAAATTAGTTAAAAATTTAATCCAAGGAGAAGATGTTCCTCCTAAACTTTCACCATAAGTAAGATTTCTTACTAATTCTGGATCGGTTTGTAAATAATAACCAAATAATGAAGATGCTTTATCTAAATCTTTACAGATATCAGTTGCATATCCCGTATTTCTTCCTGTAGAATTCATATAAAGCTGACCTACTCTACTTTCAAGACCTACACCAGTAATCATAGATACTAATGCTTGACCATTAGTGTAATCTGAAGAAGAAGGATCTTCAAAAATATTCATTTGTGGAGTAGTCATAAAAATAATAGGTATTCCTCCCATAAAAGGTTCAACATTATTTCTAAACCTATATGGATTAAATTTCTTTTTAATATCTACTTCAGCATATCTATTTGCTAAGTTCTCTTGAGAATTCCTAGGTTTAGGAAATGAAGAAGAGTTTGAACTTGTAACTCCAAGTCTTACAGGTTCATTTCCAGAAGGTGGAATTACTCTGTCATTTTCATAAGGAGAATTAGTCATCTTTATCACCGTCCTTATATACTAAATTTATATTAGTATGTTGAAATAGTACTTTTTAAATATATATTATTTTCTTGCTAGGTTACAAACGTAAGTCAACCCAGAAGAGCCTATCTTTCTCTAGCAAAAATAAAGTTAAATGTTTCCAATGACGAAGAGTTGGTTGCAGGAAACAGCTACCTAGCTTTAAATTTATTTTGCTAGGAGAGATGTAAATATGAAGAATAAGGTCAACAGTATTAACGAGAAGGTTGAAAAGAAGGTTAAAGGTGATTCAAGTGTTTTAACGACCAATAAAGAAGATAAAAAGAAAGATAATAAAGCTATAGCAAAAATGGTTTTAGGTGTTGTTAAAGAAGCCGTTTATGATGCATTATATGAGTCTTTCTAATAAAAATTAAAAATATCACTAGCAAAAAAGAGTAGGTAGGCTGAAGGGGAAAGATTTGAAATAATCTTTCCCCTCTCTCTTAATTTTTTTAGTTTCTCTTAATGAAAAACATTATTTTATAATTTTATTTATAGAAAGGAATGATAAAATTGGCTATTAATTACGATAAATTAATTGGTACAGTAGCTTCATTAGACAAAGCTGTTTTTGGTCGAAATGATGCTGTAGCTGGAGAACAACAAGAGCGTATTGGTAAGTCTATTAAGACTATGACTAAAGACTTAATTCTCCAATTCCCTCTCTTAATCTCCGAGCAAATTACCTATGAAACTGCAAGAGTATTAGCTGAAGGCTTTGAAAGAGAAAATGCTTTATTAGTAAAGCTTCTATTACAAAATGATTTAGGTTCTTTAACTGAATTTGATGGTGATGTAAGAGCTAATGTTACAAATGTAATTAAGCAAATTCATACTAATATTGATTCTCATCCACTTAACGAGACTTCAATGCATAAAGAATGTTTAAAGCAACTTATTCCAATTGAAGATAAGTTTAATAAATATTCTTTAAATGAAGGAACTCTTCCAAAGTATCTACTTGAGGATACTATTACATCTGCGGTTAGTACAACTGGTACTGAATATGGAATTCATAGAGATATTGTAACAGGTCAAGATAGAGAATACAGTGCTCAAGTTGGAACGAATAGTCAATCAAGTGTTGGTTACAATTTTATTGATAAATCACATAGTTCTTACAATCCTGATCTTTTTGAAAAGATTAATAAAATTGCACCTACTATGATTGAAATGTGTATTCAAGTTAGACAGGGTGAAGAAACTCATACACTTACAAATGTTAGAACTTCTAATACTACAAAGGATGTTCAAATTACCTTTGGTGTAAAGTGTGTAGTTCATCAGCTTAAATCTGACGATATTATTCATAATATTCGTTCTAGTGTAACCAATAATACTTTATTTAAAATTATTAAATGGACCACTGGTGAATTTAGTTTTGCAAAGGGTATTGGTGAAATTGTATTCGATTATGATAGAATGAAGACTTTAGGAATTCAGGCTGCTAAGACTTCAAATTATTGGTGGTTTAAGCTTAGAAAGCTTAAAAATAGCAACAGATCTAAATTCTTATCTAGAAGTTCAAGAGTAGCTCCTACTAAGACTGCAACATTACTTCTTAGCAAGGAAGAAGTAGATTTCATTGCAACTAATTATAAAGTTGATCTCAAGCAGGTTAAACCAGCATATAAGCTTATGAATGATTTATTCCTTCTTAACTTTGGCTATGTAGATGAATCTACAGATAGAATTTATTTATTTGATGAAGTTTCTAAATCTTATATCGTTAAGAATACAAGTGACTTCAAAAATAAGGAAAAGAATAAACCACTTGATATTGATGATATTAAGTCATTATTCGGAAGATAAGAGGTGAATAGATTATGTATAATGTAGATCGTTTTGATTTAATTCAAGTAATGAAAGAAAACTTTGAAGATAAGGATTCTTTTTTAGTAAGTGAAAAATTCTACAGAGGATTAAATGAAGCTGAGAAATTAGGAGTTTCTGATATTTCTGCAGCTAAGATTCTTGGTAGTTCTCAAAAGCAACTTCAATATCTTAATAAGCGTAAATTCTATGGAGATATTCCTAATACTAAGGGTGTAGTTACTAAGTCTAAATTATACGCACCAACTAAATCTATGGTAAGTATTTTAGGTAATATTTATTCTTTTGCTAAAGGTCAAAATGTAAACGAAGCAAAAGAAGTTTTAAATAGTATTAAATTTGCTCTTGAAAATCTTGAAAGAAATAAAGCTTACTGGCAAGCAGGATATAGAGATAATGATACTAAGGTAATTCTCTTATATCAGAATATGGTAGCACTTACAGTTTGTTGTACTTCAATTCTTTTCTTTAATACTATTGAAGTTAATGAAAATTGTGAATTTAAGTATAAAGAAAATAAAAAGAGAGGTTTCCTTTCTAAAAATCGTGCTATTAAGGAACTTAATAAGTTTAACGATATTTGTAGGAATAAGAAACTTCCAGAAATTAAGAAATTCAATGAATTGCTTGATGAAGCAGATGACAATATGTTTAATATTGAAGAAGCTCTTCCTTTACCTGGTATGCTAAATAGAAGTGTTGATAACACTTTAAGAAAAGAGCTTGAACCTAATTCAAATGATGAGAATTATGAAGGAATGGGGCTTATCAGATCTAAGATCGATGAATTCTCAACAACAAGACCTAGACTTTCTAGAGGTATGGCTATTACAGCAGGTATTTTAGCTATTACTGGTTCTATTCTTGCATTTATTTATATTTCTAGATTCTTAATCATGTTCTTCTTCTATAAGAAGAATGATATTTCTCAGGATCTTGAATATTTAAGTGCTGCAGTAGAAGGAAATGCTTTAGCTCATGAATATGATGGTACTAAATCTGGAAAAGTTACTGAAAAGCAGCATGCTATTGCAAAGAAGCTTATGA
>Ga0247611_10006589_pt1 | contig 14830 bp, 17 predicted proteins | sample 177DNAGHGhighgp2_FD_192422 | JGI IMG/M metagenome (GOLD analysis project Ga0247611, IMG submission 192422) | Sheep rumen microbial communities from Palmerston North, Manawatu-Wanganui, New Zealand - 1770 DNA GHGhigh gp2 | ecosystem: Host-associated > Mammals > Digestive system > Stomach > Rumen...
CTATCGTGACCTTTGTCGCTTTCTTCTGTGCTGATACCATCCGCACGTTGATGGCACCAGCATTCGGACGTGAGATGATTTGGGGAGTACCCTCTTTCCTGAGCCACATAACACCAGACTTCCATGCGACGGTGACGGCTCCGAATGTGGAAAAGGTACAACAGTGGTGGCTCGGATTCTTCTTTGCCATAGGAACAATCCTTTATTTCCATTCCCTGTATATGCTGGGAGGGACGGCATTCCGTCGTCAGCAGTTCTTGATGACTACATTGTTCATAGTATTGTGCTTTATCATCCTCGTGAACGTACTTCATCACATCGACTTTGAAGGTAATATTAACTTCTTGAGCTACGATGAGCAGAACGGTCTCCAGGTACATCCGGCAATGTATGTCATCATGGTGTGTCTGTATCTCTTGACTTGTTTCAACTACTGGTTGAGTTACCGTATCTTCTGCCGTGTACAGGCGATTAACAATAAATGGTTGAATGTATGACATTTAACAACGAGAAAGCGATATATCTGCAGATGGCTGACCGTCTCTGTGACGAGATACTTGCAGGTACTTATAAGGACGACGACCGCATCCCCTCCGTCAGAGAGTATGCCGTGATGCTGGAGGTGAATACCAATACAGCCGTCAAGACCTATGATGAACTGGCTCGCGCGAACATTATATATAATAAGAGAGGACTGGGTTACTTCGTGACCCCTGGTGCGAAGGAGCAGATCCTGCAGGCTCGCAAGAAGGAGTTCATGGACAATAAACTGCCGGAGATGTTTCGACAAATGAAACTTTTAGGAATTAATAAGGAGGAGGTTTGCAACCTTTTCGAAACCTATAACGTCTAACGGACAGATATGATACATTTAAAAGACATCAACAAAACCTACCAGGGAGCCCAGCCGCTCCATGTGCTGAAAGGTATCTCTCTCGACATCCAGAAAGGGGAGTTCGTCAGCATCATGGGCGCATCAGGCTCTGGCAAGTCTACCTTATTGAATATATTAGGTATTCTTGACAACTACGACAGCGGCAGTTACGAACTGAACGGGACTCCCATCTGGAACCTCTCCGAGTCGAAAGCCGCAGAGTATCGGAATCACATGATTGGATTCATCTTCCAGTCGTTTAACCTGATCTCTTTCAAGACAGCAGTAGAGAATGTGGAGTTGCCGCTCTTCTATCAAGGGGTGTCGCGTAAGAAGCGACACACCCTTGCTCTGGAATACCTGGAGCGCCTTGGTTTACTAGACTGGGCGGAGCATTACCCCAACGAACTCAGTGGTGGACAGAAACAGCGTGTCGCCATTGCCCGTGCACTCATTACCAGGCCCCAGATCATCCTTGCCGATGAGCCGACGGGCGCCCTCGACTCCAAGACGAGTGTGGAGGTGATGCAGTTGCTCAAACAACTGAATGCTGACGAGGGAATGACACAGATTATCGTGACCCACGACCCTAATGTGGGTGCGCAGACTAATCGTATTATCAGAATCAAAGATGGAGTTATTGAAGGAGATATGGCAGACAGCACAGCGCAATAAGTTGCGTACAGGACTGACGGGCTTCGCTGTGGCATGGGGTATCTTCATGCTCATCGTCCTGTTGGGAGCCGGTAACGGACTGATCAATGCCAACCTTCAACAGAGCGAGCGTTTCTTGTCTAACTCCATGGTCGTCTTTGGCGGTCAGACATCCAAGCCTTATCAGGGAATGAAGGAGGGTCGCTATATCCGTCTGCAGACCAGGGATGTCGAGGCAACGGACGAGGAGTTTGGGGAGAATATTGACGAGGTGGGTGCACGCTATAGTATCTCGGCAACCATCTCCAACAATCAGGAATACCTCAGTACGACCATCCTTGGTGTCTATCCTAACCATCCCAAGATCGACAAGATGGAGATGCTGGAAGGACGGTTTATCAACGACATCGACCAACAGGAGAAGCGTAAGGTGCTGGTGCTGAGTAATAAACAGGCGAAGGAACTTGCCCCCAAAGACTACCACTCGTTATTGGGACAGCATGTGAAGGTGAATAACTTCATGTTTCAGGTGGTAGGTATCTATAAGGATGACGAGGATGAGCAGGCGACGGCGTTCTCCGCTTATTCCGCTATCAAGAGTATCTATGGTGCTAATACGGATGACGCGGGAAATATAGAGTTTACCTTCCATGGGCTGAACACAGAGAAGGCGAATGAGGAATTTGAGGAAGGTTACCGCCGTCGAATCAATGCCAACCACCAGGCTCACCCGGAGGACGAGAGTGCTATCTGGTTGTGGAACCGTTATACGCAGAATCTCCAGATGCAGCAGGGTATCAGTATTATCCGTACGGCATTATGGATTGTGGGATTGTTTACCTTGTTGAGTGGTATCGTGGGTGTGTCGAACATCATGCTGATAACGGTCAAGGAACGTACCCATGAATTCGGCATCCGCAAGGCGATTGGTGCCAAGCCATGGAGCATCCTCCGCTTGATCATCGTGGAGAGTGTTATCATCACCACCTTCTTCGGATATATTGGAATGGTACTGGGTGTCTGTGCCAATGAGTATATGGATGCGACAGTCGGACATGACACCATTGATACGGGACTGTTTAAGGCGACGATGTTCCTGAACCCCACCGTTGGACTCGACGTTTGTTTCGAGGCAACCATGGTGATGGTCATTGCAGGAACCATCGCAGGACTGATCCCAGCCTATAAAGCATCACGAATCCGCCCCATAGAGGCATTAAGAGCAGACTGAAGATGAGAGTAGATTTAGACAGTTACAGAGAAATACTGGATACGCTGACTCGTAATAAGTCACGTTCCTTCCTCACAGGCTTCGGCGTGTTCTGGGGTGTCTTCATGCTCATTGCCTTGATAGGTGGTGGACAGGGACTGAAAGAGATGCTGCAAAGTAACTTCGAGGGTTTTGCCACGAATACCGTCATGATATGGTCGCAGCAGACGACCAAGCCCTATAAGGGTTTCCGTAAGGGACGCTGGTGGACCATGGACGAGAAAGATATCGAACGCTTGCGTCAGCGTGTGCCGGAGTTGGATGTGGTAGCACCCATCTTGTTCTCTCCATGGGGTAAGTCCAATACAGCCTATTATGGGGAACAGAGGACGATACCTCGCATACAGGGTGTCACTCCTGAGTATGCCGATGTGGTCTCTCCTAAGATGTACTACGGGCGATTCATCAACCAGGTGGATATCTTGGAGCATCGTAAGGTGTGCGTATTGGGAAAGAAGATCTATAAGGATCTCTTTAAAGAGGGGGGTGACCCTTGTGGAAAGAGCATCCGTGTGGACTCCACCTATTATGAGGTGATTGGTGTCGACTACAACTCAGCGGGTATCAACTTCAATGGTCGTGCGGAGGAGAAGATCACATTACCGTTGACATTGGTGCAGCAGACCTATAATAGAGGTACGGAGGTAGACCTCATCGCAGCGACTGGTCGTCCGAGTGTCGTGATGAGTAAACTGTCACCCCGTATTCGTGAGACCATCGCCAGAGCCCATTATGTAGACCCTACGGATGAGCAGGGGGCGATGGTGTTCAATACGGAGGTGCTCTTCCAGATGCTTGACAATCTCTTCAAGGGTGTCAACTTCCTCATCTGGCTGGTGGGGCTTGGAACGCTTCTTGCAGGAGCCATCGGCGTGTCGAACATCATGATGGTGACAGTTCGTGAGCGGACGACGGAGATAGGTATCCGTCGTGCTATTGGAGCCACTCCAAGGATGATATTATCACAGATTATCTCTGAGAGTATGGTATTGACCTTGGTGGCTGGTATGAGTGGAATCCTCTTTGCCGTCTTCATATTACAGATGCTGGAGTTAGGCAATACAGAGGATGGTATATTGAAGGCGCATTTCCAAGTGGGCTTCTGGACCGCCATCGTTGCCGCCCTGATGGTCAGTCTGATGGGCGTGCTGGCGGGACTTGCCCCAGCGGCACGTGCCATGAGCATCAAACCCGTCGACGCGATGCGGGATGAATAATCTAGAATAATCTAGAAAATTCTAGATACTCTAGAATCATTAGAAAGAAAAAATAAAAACCAACATTATATGAAAAAGTACAGAAAACTGATTATTGCGATTATCATTGCTTTGATCTTCATTGGGACCTTCGTGTTCCTGTGGCAGAAGTCACAACCGAAAGAGATTGTGTATAATGAGTTCACCCCAGAGATGAACGAAGTGAAGAAAACCACCATTATCACGGGTAAGATAGAACCTCGTAATGAGGTGAATATCAAACCGCAGATTGGTGGTATCATCACACAGTTGATGAAAGAGCCCGGCGACTATGTGCAGGCTGGTGAGGTCATTGCCAAGGTGAAGGTGATTCCTGATATGGCACAACTGTCCTCTGCCGAGAGCCGTGTGCGTCTTGCTGACCTGAATCTCCAGCAGGCGAAGATAGACTATGAGCGTGAGAAGAACCTCTTCGACCAGAAACTGGTGTCTGCCGATGAGTATGACAAGGTGGCTCAGAAGTTAAGACAGGCGAAGGAGGAGTTGCTCGCCTCTGAGGATGCGTTGCAGGTAGTACGTGACGGTGTGTCGAAGTCGAATGCCAATGCGTCGAGTACCCTTATCCGTTCTACCATCAGTGGGGTGATTCTCGATATCCCTGTGAAGGTGGGTAACTCCGTCATCAATACCAATACGTTCAATGAGGGTACGACGATAGCCACTGTGGCAAATATGAACGATCTCATCTTCCGTGGTAACATAGACGAGACTGAGGTGGGACAACTCTATAATGGTATCCCTATGAAGATCACCATTGGTGCCTTGCAGGATTTGAAGTTTGATGCCTCTCTAGAGTATATCTCCCCCAAGGCTGTGGAGAATAACGGTGCCAACCAGTTTGAGATCAAGGCGGCTGTCAAGGTGGCGAAAGACGATAAGATCCGCTCTGGCTATTCTGCCAATGCGGAGATCGTCCTTGCTCAGGTGAAGAAAGCGCTGACGATTCCAGAGAGTGCCATCGAGTTCTCTGGTGACTCTACCTTTGTCTATCTGATTAAGGTAGAGGGAACCAAGAAGTCGTATGAGCGTCATCAGATAACTACTGGTTTGAGTGACGGTGTGAATATTGAGGTGAAGAAAGGACTGACAACCAAGGATAAGGTACGTGGTCCGCAGATTGTAGCAGAAACAAAGGAGGAGTAAGCCATGAAGAGAATACTATCAAATACTATAGTTCCTATAGTCATTATAGTTACTGTCATTTCTATATCCCAGCCTGCCTCAGCCCAGAAGCAATGGACGTTGCGCCAATGTACGGAGTATGCCATCAGTCATAACCTGACGGTCAAGCAGAAAGACAATACCCGTCGGAAACAGGAGTTACAACTCTCGACGGCAAAGAATAGCCGACTGCCAAATTTAGAGGGTAATGTTGGAGAGTCTTTTTCTTTTGGACGTGGCTTGACAATGGACAATACCTATACCAATCGCAGTACCAGTAGTACGACTTTCGGGCTGAGTACCGCTGTACCCCTCTTCACTGGTTTTGAAATTCCCAACACCATCAAACTCAATCAACTGAAGTTAGAGGCGGCAACGGAAGACCTGGAGAAGGCTAAGAATGACATCCGTATGCAGGTGGCGAAGGCATACGTGCAGATCCTCTATGATATGGAACTTGCTGATGTGGCTTGGCGACAGGTATCTATCGACTCGATGCAAGTGGCTCGTCTGACGGCTTTCGTACACAACGGCAAGGCGAGTGAGGCTGAGTTGTCGCAACAGAAGGCAACACAGGCACAGAGCAGGTTGACAGCGACACAGGCAGACAACAATCTGCAGTTGGCATTACTGGCACTGAGCCAGTTGCTGGAGTTGTCTACTCCAGAAGGTTTCGCTGTGGTGCGTCCAGACGCTCCTTTCAATTCCCTGGTTCTGCCGAGTCCTGAGATCGTCTTTGCGGAGGCGATGGCTTTCAAGCCTGAGGTCAAGGCGGAGCAACTGAGACTGAATGCCGCGGAGAAGAATATCAAGATTGCTCAGTCAGACCGCTATCCTTATCTGTACTTGAGTGGTGGTTTGCAGACTAACTACTACAAGACGAGCGGAATAGACGCGGAGAGTTTCTCCAGCCAGTTGAAGAATAATTTCTCACAGTATATCGGACTGAACCTGAGTATTCCCATCTTCAACCGTTTTGCCACTCGTAACAATATCCGTTCTGCACGGATTGACCATGAGAACCAGCAGTTGCAACTTGATAATGTGAAGAAGACACTCTATAAGGAGATCCAACAGGTCTATTACAATGCTGTTGCCGCACAGGCAAAGCATGCGAGCAGTGAGGCGGCGCGCCAGTCAAGTCAGGACGCTTTCGTGCTGGCACAGGCAAAGTATGAGAACGGCAAGGCAACGATTACGGAGTTCAACGAGGCGAAGAACCGTTACCTGAAAGCGGAGAGTGATCTCGTGCAGGCTCGTTATGAATACCTTTACCAGACGACGTTATTGGATTTCTATCGGGGAAAAGACCTTAATTTCTAATTGATATAAACACAATAATTGATTAATAAATTGGAAAGCGGGGCGCTGTGACAGCACTCCGCTTTTTCCTTGTTTATTTGATAATCACTTTCTTCTTGTTGTTGATATAGATGCCTTTCGATGTTGGCCTGTTCTTGAACTGATGTCCGTCGAGTGAGTACCAGTTGTGGTCAGTACCCTTCTCGGTTGTGACATGACTGATGCCGTCGCTGCCGGTGATGAATGACTTCAGTTCATAGAGGGCTGCATGAGCCTTGCCAGTCTTGTAATGGAACAGGGCAGCATTCCAATAGCCGGAGGTGAAGTTCTTGTTCCAGTCTTCGGAGCCATCCTTGAATACAATGTTATTGAGTGTGTATTCAGGATACCACCAATAGAGTCCGTTCACCTTGTCGTGTTTGTTTAAGAGTGTCACTAACTCCTCGGCAAACTGCCGCTGTCCTTCTTCCGACAAGGGATATTGGTCCTTATAATCATCTTTTGCGTTAGGAAGAGCCCATTCGAAACCGTAACCTGTCTCGACAATCATGATCTGCTTATCGGTATACTGGGTCTCTAACTTGTTCAGAATACTGTTCAGGTCGGTCAGTGTTCCGTGATAGTCAGGGTAATAACTCAGTCCGATGATATCATATTTCACATCAGAATACTTGTCAAGGTTCTTATAGAACGTGGGTAGGGAACTGGCTGCGTGTAACTCCGTATGGATGATGATTTTGGCATCCTTGCAAGTCTCGTTACATGCTTTGATGGCACTTGCCAGATAGGCGGCAAGGTTCTTCATAGAACCGTTCGAGGTGTCTGTTCCGTTTGAGTTCACCTTTCCTGTGTTCCAGAGCATTCCCGTCGTGATCTCATTACCTGTCTGTATGAAGTCAGGCTCTGCCCCTACTTTTTTCAATTCGGTAAGGCACTCTTTGGTGTAGTTGTAGATCTGCTTCGTCAACTGTTCCACCGTCATGCTGCTCCATGCCGAGGGGGTCTTGTGATTGCCCGGATCTGTCCATGTGTCACTGTAGTGGAAGTCGAGCATGAAACTGAAACCAGCGTCTTTGATGCTCTTACCTAAAGCCTTGACATACTCCAGATCTTGGATCACACCTTCTTTCTTCTGATCTGCTGTCGCCTTTGTCGGGTCCACGAACAGACGAACACGCAGAGAGTTCCAGCCTTGTGCCTTGAGGAAGGCAAGGGGCTCAACGGCATTGCCGTCTTTGTCTTTATAGACAGCACCCTCGTCAACGAATTTCTTGAGCATGGAAATGTCACCGCCCACATACTTCTGGGCGTTAACAGTCATTGCCAGTAAGGCAAATAATGTCAGTAGTAAATGTTTTCTCATGAGTTCTTAATGATAGTAGTTTTAGTTCATTTATGTCTGTTTCTCCGTTGCTCACGGTATTTGGCTTTCTGCCGCGCAGAGCCGCTACCGTGAGCACCAGTGATGTATTTCTTCTTCTTCGCCTTGGTCTTGACCTTGTCGTCCTCTTTGCGAGGACCACCGCCCCGACCAAACGAGATGCCATTCTCCAGTATCGACTGGAAATCGTCTTCTTTACTCATAGTTTTTTGATTATAGTTCCTATAGTACCTATAGTTCCTATCGTATTAATGATGGAAAAGCCGAACCCCAGTGAATGCCATGGCGATGCCGTATTTGTCGCAGGTCATGATGACATGGTCGTCACGGACGGAGCCACCAGCCTGGGCAATGAACTCCACACCGCTCTTATGGGCACGCTCGATATTGTCGCCGAAGGGGAAGAAAGCATCAGAGCCGAGAGCCACCTTCGTGTTCTTGGCAATCCACTCTTTCTTCTCGGCAAGGGTGAGTACCTCAGGTTGCTCTGTGAAGAACTGCTGCCAAGCACCGTCACGCAGTACGTCGTCGTGCTCGTCCTCAGAGATATACACGTCGATGGTGTTGTCACGGTCTGCACGACGGATGCCCTCTTTGAAGGGAAGTGCCATCACTTTCGGATGCTGACGGAGCCACCAGATGTCTGCTTTGTTACCGGCAAGACGGGTACAGTGGATGCGGCTCTGCTGTCCGGCACCGATACCGATAGCCTGTCCGTCCTTCACATAACATACGGAATTCGACTGTGTGTACTTCAGCGTGATTAGGGCGATGATCAGGTCGCGCTTTGCCTTAGCGGTGAATGTCTTGTTCTGGGTGGGGATATTCTCGAACAATGCGGGGTCGTCGAGTTTGATCTCGTTGCGTCCCTGTTCGAAGGTGATGCCGAATACCTGCTTACGCTCTACGGGCTCAGGCTGGTAGTTCGGGTCAATCTTAATGACATTATAGGTACCCTTACGCTTGTCTTTCAGAATCTCGATAGCCTCTGCGGTATAGTCGGGAGCAATCACACCGTCGCTCACCTCACGCTTCAGCAGCAGTGCCGTGGTGGTATCACAGGTGTCGGAGAGTGCCACGAAGTCACCATACGACGACATACGGTCGGCACCACGTGCTCTGGCATAAGCACAAGCAATAGGGGAGTCATCCAGTCCTTTCACGTCATCCACGAAATAGATGCGCTTCAGGGTGTCTGTCAAAGGCAGTCCGACGGCGGCACCGGCAGGACTGACATGCTTGAACGAGGCAGCGGCGGGCAGTCCTGTGGCTGCTTTCAACTCTTTCACCAGTTGCCAGGCGTTGAAGGCATCGAGGAAATTGATATATCCAGGACGACCGTTAATCACTTCAATGGGTAACTCTCCTTCCGTCATGAAGATACGTGAAGGCTTTTGATTCGGATTACATCCGTACTTCAGTTGTAGTTCTTTCATTCTATTAATACTATTTGTTACTGGGTACAAAGGTACAACTTTATTTTAAATCATCTGCAAAGATACGCATAATTCTAGAAAATTGACTATCTTTGCGGCAGTTTAATCAGAAAAAAATAGGGATCGTAGTTCTCGAATCATTCGGACTCGTTGGATAGGTGTTATAGCCAAAGCTTAGATAATAATGATACGAAAGAAACGAATCATACGTGAGACAAGGCTGCCTGATGACGCAGAGCGCATCATGAAGGTGTTCTCTGCCGCCAAGGGTATTATGCGTGCCTCGGGGAATATGAATCAGTGGGGTGAAGGATATCCCTCATTGGAGATTGTCAAGGCTGACGTGGAGCGTCTCGGTAGTTTCGTGATAGAGGATGACGGAGTGGTTGTCGGCTATTTTGCTTTTCTTCCCTCTCCAGATCCCACCTATTTTAATATATACAAGGGGCAGTGGACCAGCGACACGACGTCTTATCATGTCATCCACAGGATTGCCAGTGTGCCAGAGGCTCATGGCGTTTTCAGGAGTATCGTGGACTATTGCTTTACCCAAGAGCGGTATATCCGCATCGACACCCATAGAGACAACCACATTATGCGTCATAACATAGTGAAATATGGTTTTTCCTATTGTGGCATTATTTATCTTGCCAATGGCGATGAGCGATTGGCGTATGATATGATCAAGGCAGGGTAATAGATCGGGAATTTATTAAAACATTCTCGGCATGTATTTTGTAGAAAAATCGGCTTCCATAGAAATACGTTTGGAGTTCGCTTTTTTATAGGCCTCTGATTGAGTGCTAGTAAGAAGAATATGATGGATGTGTGACATAATATAAGAGTTACATGCGCTGATTTTTACAAAAAAAGTTAGATAGCCTTCTGAATGATTATAATAATATGCATCCAGATTCTCCAATCCCCAATACTCACGTTCGTCTCCAGAGTAAACTACCAACGCTAAATTACTGCGATGAGGCAGATTGTCATACGCTACTTTTGCTCTGATAGATACTTTCTCATAAATACCTGCATAAGCTCCTGCCGTACCACTGGCTGTGAACCCGACAACATGGAATTCCTCCGCTAACTTCAAACCTAAATCAGCATCTGTGGTAGTAGATATAACAGCACTAGGGAAATGATTCTGAAGTTCCTTTGATTTAGAGATATATTCTGCACAAAGTTCTCCGTAAGGTCTTCCTGCGTATAGTTTGTTCTGCCCTGTGGATCCTTCGTAGGCATTCCAAATAGGCATCTGATAGTCAGCTATCAATGAGGGTAATGCCCCAAAAGGATTCTGCCCCGTTTGCGCAAATCTTTCAAAAAGTGTATCCATTGAAGTCGGACGCTTCTTCCCTTTGTTCAATTGGGAGGATGTTGTCGTTGTCTTTTTAACCACTCTTTTTTTTGTACGGTGTGTCTGTCCTAAAACAATTGTCTGTGAAATTAACAGCATTGTCAGACACATAAGCAGAATCTTTTTCATAATTATTTATATATAATTTAGTATACTTTTTATTTCCTTTCCTCTTCTATAGTAAAAGTGCAATGTACTACCTCATATTCGTGAGAGGTGACTTCCTCCAGTTCTACTTTTTTGCTTCCTTGCTCATAATAGTAATAGTGGAAACTCTCCAAATCAGTCTTTTTCCGTGGTGCGGTCTTATATCCCAATTTCTCCAGTTCCTCTTGAATATTGGAAACCGATCTCTTTCGTATAGTAACCTTGAGGATTTTGAGTTCCTTTGACTTTTTACTCTTGCTTTTCACATATATGTCACAATTGGAATACTTGCCATTAAAGCCTTCCATACCTGACCCAAATAACTCTTTTGACAGTCTAAAGCCTCCAATCTTTGTTAGCTCACTTTGAATTTGTTCTGTATCATTGTTCCTTAGGACGTAGTCACATAGTTGTATCAGAGTTGGATTCCAGGCAACACCATCTTCTACAACTCCACCTGGTGTTGGTGGAACAGGTTTCCTGTCTGGGATGGGTGTCTCTGTTTTCTCTTGTTCCTTAGGCTGTGGCTTTTCTTGTGATAGAAAATAAAATAGATAGTCAATGCTTCCTTCTTCAACAATCATACCGTCGTTTTCTCCTTCAAAAAAACAGAGAGCACTTCCTTTACGTAACCGTCTGTTACCTTTCTGCCACTCATCGTCCTTTCCAGGAACGGCTACATATCCATGTTTTTTCAGAAGTGAAGGAAAATCTTGTACATAAACTTTGTTTAAGGTAAACATGGTGGCACGTATATTAGAATTGGGTATTTTCTTATCAAAAGGATAAACTTTGCAATCTACAAAATCGCACGACTCGGTTTTCATCTGGAATTTTGCATTATTCTCGTCAGCCCATTGGTAATGGAAACCATTCTTCTCCAAGAAAGATTGAACACGGTCTTTATCATTGATGTCCATTATTTCCTCACCCCATGCTACCACATCAATGGGATCATAGTGTTTTTTATTTCCTTTGTGCGTTTTGGCTTCCTGATTGACCAACAAGAAGGAGTATGTATCAAGATAAGAGAGCAGAATGCCATATTCGCCTACAAGTCCTTCGGTTATTGTTGCGGAAAATTCTCCGTTCTTCCAGACCCATATATTATCATTGTGTGGACATTTCCCCATCTTTATACCATTGTCGTTGCGAGCTTGATTAGTCAGGGTTTTGATGCGCATATTGGCCTCTGATTTTGACTTGAACCCATTTTCTGTATAGTAGATCCGATAGACATATTTTCCCTGATATGTGGAATGAACCATCAACGTTATATTGTGTTCACCACGCTTTAGGTTGAATGTCAGGAAAGGATAGTCATCTTTAAGATTACCGCAATCGAACTCATAGCCTTGACGGATAAGTGTCTCTTTGAAACTCTTGGCTGTGACGCGCATTTTTATTTGTTGGAAAATAAACGGTTGGGTTGCCGCCAAGGATTGCAGGCTAACGGTGGATGACAGCCTGTTAGTAGTTGTTGTATGCGTCACAGTGTGTTTAGTCGTGGTAGTATTCTTGCGTACTGTCTGACCACAGACTCCTGTGTAAATCATTACAAACATTAATATAATAATGTGGCGTGTTTTATTCATATCATTTAATTATGGTTATTTCTTTTAAGTTCTCCTTTCAATACTTTTTAGATTCATGACGATAGATACTTCCGTCTTGCAGGGTAACATAATACTTGTCACATCTGTGGGTCATCTTCCTGATAGTCGTTCCTATAGTCTTTCATGTCTTAACTATTTACTATTCATAGGCAAAGATAATAATTTCTACTGAATTACACAAATATAATTGAGAAAATGATTCTCTTTCCAACCTTTTCGTATGATTGGCATAAATAACGAAAATACCCCATCTCGGCAAAAAAAGAATAAATTCTTTTGTTCAGCTCTCGATTTTTCGTTTCTTTGCAATCGTAATAACTTTATTGTCTAATTCTAAAATAGATTTGCCAATGACATAAAAACAGGACGAACAATGCTTCCGACCTTATTGATGAGGCTCAGCCTTACGAGGTCACAGAGAGATTTTAATTTAATTATTAACTTACAGATTAGCGTTTCTGTTTGTATTTATAAATAGATATTGAGCTTTTGCTCTTTGTTCTCGTAACTCGAATACCGCCAATATTCATCTCAGAGAACAAGCAGTTGAAGGTTCACGCTTTGGGCGTGGACTGTTCGTGTTTGTTTGAGATAAGGTTGCTTGGCGGTTACCTGAGTTACAATAAGCATCGAATGGTTCCGCCTTTTTATATAATTAAAAAAAATGAATAAGAATAGTATTTTGAATTTAGTAACTGGCATTATGGTCATTGTACTAAATGTTGGATTTGTTTCATGTAGTAAAGATGAGAGTAATAGTAAAAGTGATAATGATGGTAATAATTATGATATAGTTGGTACATGGATTGGCTATGATTTATTTTGAGCTTATAGGCAAAAACATTCTAATGAAAGGAGACGCGAACACCGTCCGTTATCTTCTGAAAAAAGAAGGCAAACGCATCTTATATGTAATCGGTGTCAATCCAAGTACAGCAAACGAAATAAAACCTGATATCTTACAACCACATTCGCCACAATGGAAACAAATAGGAAATCTGACAGGGCTTGGAAACCCTCGACATCCACTCTATGCACGAAAAGATTCTTTTAGAGATTTTGATATTCAGCAATATTTGAAGAGATATATCATAAAGAAAGAGAATCGTGGTTCTGTCTGATCCACATTTATAATTATGGCGACTGGCAGAGCAACGTTTTTGCCAGTCGTTTTATTGTCTTTATGTGTAAAAACAAAATAATCCTGCTATCCCTGCTACAATGTGGCTGAAATGCTGATAAATAAAGGGCGGAGCCTGTAGCACGATCAGGATTTATCCTGCTACAATCGTGCTACAACCCTGCTACCATCCCCCTACCAGACGACATTTTGAGACAACGACTATTGTTTGAGCGGTTTGAAAACGGCTATAGGCGTTCAGTTGTTTGGCTGGAGCCGTTCGGTCGTTTGGCTATAGCCGAACGGTTGAAAGGATGCTTCTAACTCCCTCGAAGGGCGTACCTAATACCCCATCACCCGTAATCTGTTACCCCTACGGAAGACATCTTTAATGGTGATCGGAGGTATCGGAATGAGGGATTGAATCAAATAAATTTGCATTCTCTTCACTAAATCGAAATTTTGCACTACCTTTGCAGGGAATAATGGAACAGATGACGATGGAGAAAAAGAGACACGCATTACGAAAATTGCTGGAGGCTGTGGAGCACGAACTGTTGAGGAAGCCCAACAGGAAGACGCTTGACAGGCTCTCGTTGTTGGCAGGCTTTCAGGACTGGGAGTCGTTTCAGGAAGCCCTGCATGGTGAGGATGATGGAGAGTCGAACTACGAGGTAGGGGAGAAAGTCAAGAAATAAAAAGAGATATCCACGGGGAATGTCTCTTTTTATGTTGTGCAGGTCGATGGGATTACTCACCCACGTTGTGGCGCTTCTCCTTGATACGAGCAGCCTTACCAGTAACCTTGCTCTTGTACCCACTTCTTAAGCCTTACCAGTTGGACAGCTTTGCAAGTCGTTGTTCCCCGCAAGAGCCTCAATCTCCTCAAGGACTCGCTGCGAGAAAGCGGATGCGCTTTCCAATATGCAACTTTCGCCATTTTCTCGGCATTCACCTTCTTGTGATAATCGTTCAGTATGATCTCCATTCATTGAGTCTTTTTGAGTTTTATTATGCAAAGATAGCTTTTTTTCCTGAGACTGCAAACTTTTTGTGTAAAAAGTATCTTCTACTGAATTATGCAAGTGTTTCCTGTTTTTATAGAAAAAAGAGATCTTTACTTAATCTTCAATGAAGATCTTTCCTCCCTCTTCCTTCTTACCTCAGACATTGTTTATGTCAGGTACCAGTCCTTTGGTATTCTCATTTGTAGAAAGAAGAAGCCTCCAAACGATTGTTCGGAGGCTTTC
>Ga0247611_10006590_pt1 | contig 14830 bp, 26 predicted proteins | sample 177DNAGHGhighgp2_FD_192422 | JGI IMG/M metagenome (GOLD analysis project Ga0247611, IMG submission 192422) | Sheep rumen microbial communities from Palmerston North, Manawatu-Wanganui, New Zealand - 1770 DNA GHGhigh gp2 | ecosystem: Host-associated > Mammals > Digestive system > Stomach > Rumen...
TATCTCTGCTTCTGTTAAATCGCCACTATTTAATGCTTTAGAGTCTTCATCAGAAATATTTAACTAACCAAGTGCTTTAGCATAGTCAGCTTCGGCTTTTGCTTGAATCCATGGAATAAGCCAAGATGCTACATCTTTCCAGTCTTCATCATCATAACGAATTTCTTCCCATTCTTTTGCGGTTATTTGCATTGAAGCAAGCTATGCTTTTAATTCATTACTTAATTCTTTATATTCTGGAAGGTTATCTGCTCCAAAAATTTGATTGTCATGACCATAATCTCCCTTTGTATAAAGACCATTATCTCCTAAATTATATTTAGATTTTTCTGCAACTTGGTATATCTTTCTTTCTGCTTCGTTTGTTATTTGCTTAGATATTCTATCAATATCTGCCATTACGGCATTATAAGCTGGATTATTAGTTGTAGTAAAATCTATTTTACTTTCTATTTCTCTTGCTAAAATTTGCGCCTAAGCAGTATTTAAACCATTTTCTTCTTGAATATAACTTGCTAAAGAAGAAGTTTTATAATATTCATAAAGGTCTTTATTTAAAAGATAATTTTTTTCAAGCTATCCTTTTCCATCTTTAACTGTTTTTATTATTTCTTCTAATTCTTCTCCATTCTTACTAATTCTTTCAAGAACTTCATCAATGTTCGACTCATCAACTGGTACTCCAATTATCTTACTAAAATCATCATATGTAATACCATTTTCTTTTAATACTTTTGAAATCTACTCTTCACTAATAATACCATTTAACAATGCACTTGTTACTAAACCGTCACCAAGCCAATTATTAATAGTATCATATTTCTAGCTCTCTTTATTATAATCTGAGTTTAAACCAACCAATTTTTCATCAGCGGATAAATAGTTTGTAAGTTTCTAATTCTACTTGTCAATACTAAGAGATTCTTTCTATAATTCAACAATTCTTTCCCAATAATCTCTTTGTACCCTTACCTTTTCTCCCGCTTCATCATACATAGTAACTACTTCAGGAAAACTATCTTTAATTTCTTCAATTAGTGAATTATATTCTTCTTGTTCTTCTGTTGTTTTAACAGTCTTTGCAGAAAGCTCATCATACTTTTCCATAAGCTATTCTGCGTTTTTAATCTCACTTTCTTCGCTCTTAATTTTTTCTTTTAAGGCATTGCTCTATTCTTGAAGATTCTACATTCTAATATCATGAAGTTCTTCTTCTGTCTTTTTATTCTTTTGAGCTTCAATGCCTAATTTAATAGCCAATGCGATAACAGCGCCAAGACCAACAACTAATGCGCCTATACCGGTTGAAGCAACGGCTGCATTTGCTGCCGCAGCGGCTTCTCCAGTAGCATTAAGAGCAGTAATAACTTTTGGAATAATAGATACTGCCATGTTAATAAATTGAGCCGCAAGAGAGCCAAAAGTTACTTTCATGGTTTGTGCAGCATCTGCTCCACTAAGTGCCATAGTTGCAACTAAGCCTAAACTATTAGCTAAAGTATTTAAACCCTATTCTACTCCAGAGCCTGCTCCTTCAGCAATAGCCATTTTAAACTTACTAGAAGTGGAAGTTAATTTATCTAATTCTCCCTTAAGTTTTTTAGTCTTCTCTTCATTTAGTTCTAGCTCATTGCCCCATCTAACAGTATCAGTACAAATTTCTTCAAGACTTTTTCCATTAATATATTCTAATAGTCTTTGCTCTTCTTCAGTGGTTAAATTAATATCTTTAAGATTATTTAATAAAATTTGAGTCTAAGCATTTTCTTTATCACCAAAAGTAAAGAACTTACCATCAGTACTCTAAGCTAATGAAACGAGTTCAGTTCTTACTTGCTCAAACTTGGTCTTATCTTCATCGCTAATTAAAGTTAAAATACCTTTACCTTTAATAGCCATACCTTCAAGCTGAGCACTACTAAGTTCTTGTTTAACTTTAGTAATTTCATTTCTAATTTCATTAGAAAATAGTCCTTCAGTTCTTTTCTTAATACCTTCAGTAATTGCTTTACCAATAGCTTCACTTAAACTACTAATAGCACCTGTATTCGTTTGGAAAGAATCCTTAACCTATTTAAGGAATCCTTTAACAAAAATAATTGCAAAAGGAATTGCGGCGGCAAGAGCAATTTTATTACTATCCTTTAAAGAATTAACTGCAACGCCAAGTTCATCAATTAATCCCTTAACAAAATCAGAGCTAGTAAAACTAAGCCTAAACTCTTCCCAGTTAGTTTTTAAAGTATTAAGTTTAAAACTAATAGTATCAGCCGCTTTACTGAATTGTTCTTCAGCCTTGCCGGCAGAATCCTATGCAATATCAATCAATTCAGCAGTTCTCTCATAGTTATCCATCATAGCGATGAAACGAGATTGCTGACGAGAACCTGCGGCAATAGTAGCAATATAACGCTGAGTATTACGGTCAAGGCTATCCCACTTAGCACTTAATTCTAAGAAAACTTCATCGAGGTTTCTAAACTGTCCGTGGACGTCCTTTAAAGCAACGCCAACAGATCTCAAAGCGTCGTCAACCTTGTTGAAACTTAAATCTTCAAATTCAGATTCAGATGTACCTGCAACATTCTTTTTTAACTCTGTGAATCTAGCAATGATTGTCTTCATAGAAGTACCGATGTTTTCAGCAGATTCCTGAGTTGTTTCAATCATCTGAGTTAAAAATGCAGAAGTATTCTCAAAACTCATACCAGCAGAATTAGCGATAGATGCAGTCCTTGACATAGCTTGCGCGATACCGTCAACAGATGCAGCGGCGTGAGCAGCAAGTTCAGAGTAAACGTCCGAAACGTGAGCGCCTTCGTCCATTTCCATTTTAAAACCACGAAGGGCAGCGGTCATTTCTTGAGTTGCTTTAGAATAGTCATTACCTGCAATAGTTGCAAGTTTCATAGTATCCGTAGTAAGTTCAAGAGCTTCTGCGGTATCCAAACCTTGCTGACGATAAATAGCAGAAGCCTTAATTACGTCGACAGTAGACTGACCAAGTTTTTCAGCCATAGATGAATATTCATCATATGTTGACCATAACTGTTCAACAGTTTCATTGGTAACATAAGCAATAGATGCGTATGCTTGGTCAAGAGATTTAATGTCGTTAAATGTATCACGAACAATCTTTCTAAAAGTATTAAAGATAGCTGTAATACTGAAAATACGAGTCAAAGAATCAAACAACTAATCAAATTCTGTTTCAGCCTTTTCTGCCGCTTCAGCAGAGGCTTTAAGTTCTTCTCCTTGCAAACGAGTTGCTGTTGCAGAAGTTTCAGTAGCATTAGAAAGTTCATTAGTCGTCTATTGTAATTTCTCTTTAACTTTATTATCTTCTTGTTCAGCGTTAGCTAATTTCTATTCTTCGTTCTTTACTTGCTCTGCTTTCTCCGCATACTGCTCCATAGCTTTTGCTACTTTGTTGATATTATCAGGAGTAGCTGCCTATTCAAAAGCTGCAAGTTCGGCATTAGCAGAAGATAAAGCACTTTCAGCACTTGTAATATTAGCCTATGCAACACTATATGCAGCTTGAATTGCACTTTTAATCTGTGCCGCCTTAGCCGGGTTGAAAAGGTCATTAACTTTAACGCCAATCTTTTCCCAGACTTCATCGAAACTCTTTGAAGTTTCAATAACATCTTTTAAGCTGTTTTTCAAGTCTAAGAAAACCTATTTACCTTGACCGGATTTCGCGCCTTTCTTCTGATAGTCCTCACTCCAGTTTGCAAGGTTGACTCCACCAAAAGCATTCTTTGTTGCCTTCAAAATATCTTCATTACTTGTAGTAGTAATTTCACCAAAGGCATCACTTGCTTTCTTCTAAATCTCAGTTAAACGTGCTCTTGTTTTCTCCATTTGGTCATTAAGAGCACCAAGTTTATTACTTGCAGCTTCAATCTTTTTTACTTGATTATCGCTGAAAGAAAAGCTAGCCATAGTTTCACGAGATTCAGTTTTTAATTTCTTCATCTCTTCTCTAATGGCTTTTATGCTTTTGTTTATTTCGCCGACCTTACCTTCTGACAAAAATCCTTCTTTTGCTGTTTCAGAAGACATACGCTGTCCTAAAACAGACAATTTATTATAAGCTTTTTGAACTTGACTAACAAAGCTGTTGATTTCTTTGCTATTATTAAAACCTGTTTTACCAGAGGCGGATAATTCACCAAACTTTTTCTCCAATGCATCTAGCTATTGTTCCAAACCTTTGGTGATACTTTCTTTCGCGCCGGCATTTTTCATATCAGCAATAGCTTGCTTATATTTACTAACAACATTACTGACATCTATGTCCAACTTATAAGTTGCCATTTACTCACCTCTTTGGTTAATCTAATTTAAAGTTTATTGTTACACCTGCAAAATTAATTACATTTTTAGCCAATACCCTTTTTCTTTCAAGAATGACTAAATCTTTTCTGGTAAAACCGCTAGCGGCAGGATTTCTTTTTCCATCTGCTCTCAACTTGCGGTGATAAACTTTTTTCTATGGCATAGGATATGCACCAGTAATTGAAAATAGCTTAGACATTGAATCATCTTCGGTCTATTTTATTACTTGCTTCATTACTAAAAAAATTAAATATGAAGCAGGATAATATTCATTACCTATAACAAATATATCGCTAGTAACAATTCTATCCTAGATATCATTTGCATCAGTAATTCTTAAGAAGTTGTTTGTATACCTATATAAACCCTAGGTTAATTTACCTCTGACGTCTTTTGTACCTAGGCTTGGATTGTTATTTATCATATTATCATTCTCAATTAACATTCCATTAGCCATAAGGAATCTATATAATGAGCCATCAGATTTATTATCACTTGAATCATAAGGCATATATTTTTTTAATGCACTCTTCTACTCCATAGAAAAAGATGTTTTATACAAAGTAACACTATCTTGCTCCTTATAGTTTTTTACCTAAAAACCTATATTTAAATCTTTTATCTGAGCGACAACGTCATAATTTAATTCACCGGATTCATTTCTCATACTTCCTGTTATTGCTGTACCTAAGCCAAGATAACTGTTCATTGCATAAGCCGTTGCTATTTCACCTAATAATCCTTTTAACTAAGCAGGTCCATAAAAGCTAAGTGTTTCAAGAATCTATTGCGGAGATGCTTCGTCAAATGAAACTCCCATTTTTTCGTCTTTTATTATTGTTGTGCATAGGATTTCCCAAATAATATCATAATCGTCTTCAAGCGTTTCAAGAGCTTCTTCTTTATTAGAAGAACTATTCATATAAAATCTTTCAATGCCAAATTTTAGAATTTCATAAAAAGATTTTTTTATTTTCTCCATCATCTTTTTATTATCGCTATTATTTTTTGCTTTTCTTAAATCGACCTAAAATTTAGCAGTCAATCCATTATTTGTTTTTCTCCAATCATCTTGAATAATAAGTCTACCACCGCTAAGTCTATTTAATTCATTATATTTTGCTTGTTTGTTTTTACCAAGAGTGGTTTTATCAATTATTTTACGAATTGTCTCTAAAAGAAGTTTCTTTAATCCTTCTTCTGTTATTATACTAACACCTTTAATCTACTCTTCCCTAAAACTGAAACGTGTGTCTGCTTTAGTTCCCATCTAATCAATAACTTCTTGAAAAGCAGATTTTACCATAGCAGCAGTAAGATTAAATTTTTTCCCATTAGATAACTCTTCTATAAAATCAGACTCAAAATAATCTTTCATAAACTTATTAAAAAGTTTATTAAAACCTTCTTTGCCTTTACCGCCACGCGAGAATTTTTTCATAGCATCTGTTAATCTACTATTAGTAACAATTCTTTTTAACTCTTCATCAGTTTCATCAAAGAAAAATAGCCTAAATAAATCTTCATAAAATTTTTGATAAGCCTAGGCTTCAGTAAGATCAGCTTTTTCATTATTTTTCATATAATCTTTAGCAATTAATGTTGATCTTACCATAGACATTTTACCACTAATTAATTCGGCATAATCACCATTTCTAAATGCGGTAATCAATGGATTTCCATTTTCTCTGGTTGCAAGTTTAATAAATTCTGAAAAACGTTTTCTATATGTCTTAAATTTACCTTTTTCAGCGGTTTCATAATCGTTATATCTCCAATGAGAATAAATTTTAGGCATATGAATGTTCATCATATTAGAAAATTTTTGTATAACTCTTCCAGTTGAAGGCTCGACACTCTAATCAACATAACAACCAAATTCTTCAATAAACTATCTCTCTTTATTTATCTACGTAATATACATATTATAAAGAGTCGGTAATAACATATGACTATTTTTTGACATAAGACGATTCTAAGTTACTAACTTATCTCTTGAAGATATTTCTTCTAAAAAGTCACCTGCTGTTTTCCATGCCTTTTCCCATCCTCTCTAAAAAGCAGGTTGTGGAGCAATAGCATTCGCATAATTAATAGGATCTTGGTCGGTTGAACTATTCACATCCATAATTCTAAGCTATAAGTCTAAATAATCGAAATATGGATCTATTGCTTTCGGTACTTCTTTTACATATTCAGATTCTTTTTTCTTTGCCATTTAACATCACACGTAATCTCCTGTTAACTCAGAATCCAAAAAAGTTATACTACAAACAGCTTCATCTTCAGGACGCCTACCCTCTCCAGGATAACCCGTGAAATAAAAATTAGAAATTACTGGATCATCCTCATAAGTACCTAATTTCATAACTAAATTTGAGTCAATCTTCAATCTAGGAATGAACAAAATAGCAGTTCTAGGTTCACCAGTAACATAATCCTTTGTAGTCATTTTTGCAGTAAGATTTAATTCACCAGTAAACAGTCTATTACCGACAGAAATCTCTCTGTATTTATCATCATAATTAAAAGTATAATCAACAACAACTTTTCTATGTTCAGCCTTGAAAATAATTCTATTTCCCAGAATTTCAAAATTTTTAATTTTCTGTCCAGTTTCTTCATCATAGCAGAAAATAAAAATATCTTTTCTAGGCGGCTAAGGTTTTAAAGGTAGCCAAGGTTTACGTCCCATTGGCATAGGCTCATTATCAGGGTTGTATTGTAATCCCATAGGCTCTTCACAACCATTTGGAATGAACTTTAAATCAACATACCAAAAATCGCCGTTTTCATTTTCACCTTCGGTGACCTATAAAGATTCTTTATACTATACAGACTTATTCTTTTTCTCTGTTATCTTAGAGTTAGTCAAAACTGCCCAACTTAGTGGAGAAAGCACTCCATGTGTTATTGCAAAGTTACATTCTTTTTCAGTTTCCCAATCAACTAACATTCTATTTTGATAGCCGCCACGAGCATAGGTCTTTGTTTTATTCTATTGGAACTAAGCGATCTATGCCTTATCAAAGCTAAGAATCGTCTCATTAATATCATAAGCTCTATTTCCGATGGTAATAGGATTATTCAATCTTATATTAACATCAAATAGTTCTTTCATGCCGACCAAATCTTCCATTAACTCACCTCCAAGTGAAGTTTTTCTCTATATAATGTAAAAATCAAGACCTTTTGCTCTATAAAATAGAAAAGACCAACTCTATAAGAGCTGGTCTTGACTTTAATAAAATATTTCATTAATATCATTTTCATCTTGTACTTGAGCAACAACAGTAGTATAAGAATGTCTACTGTTTTTAGGAACAATCCTTGTGCCGCCATGAAACTCATCCTTTTCTACGTCGTATTGCTATAATACAACCATATCTTCTTTAGTATTAGGTCTTAAAACATTAACATCAATAGAAAATACTGAAGGACCGCCATCTGCTTTTAATTCAATGTTTGTAGTTGGTGATACAGCCACACGATTTAAAATTAATTGCATACGCTAATCTTTTCCATTATGCCCTCTTATTTTTGTTTCTCCAACCACTTTATATTCACCAGGGAATGTCTCCGGATTAATAGTGAGTTCAGTCCCAATTATCATATCAGGAACCTCAATCAAATCCACCGTTCTTGTGAACTTTAAGTAATATGTGCCAGGTCTTAATGTAAATGTATCTGTATTAAATTCAAGGTTGCTATTTAAACCAAAGAATGGCTGCATTGTTTTAGGATCGTAATAAATTACGAAAGAACCTGATTTATCTTCCTACAAAAAACGCATGAAATTTTGTTTCTATTCTGCGGCAGAAATCGTTAGTCCTCGTTTATCCTTAACAACACAACGCTCCATTCTGTCAATACATCTTGACTTATAAATGTCATTGCTAAAACCCTAAATCTTTTTTAAAGAATCTATTTTATCTAAAATAGCTTTAATTACCTTCTCTGGCATAGCTAAATTTTCTATAAAGTTAATAGCTCCCTCTGAATAGTCTCTCTATTTTCTTTTGTAATAATTTTCCAAAAGAATCTTCCTATTCTCTGCTACATATTCATTTAAATTTGCTGTGTAAATATATTTTGTTGAGTTAGTTGGCATTTTATCTCTAGCAAAAGGATTTACTACAACGCCAGACTCTTGGGCGGCAGTAAAAATAATACCAATTTCCTCATCGGTCAATTCTGGAGAAGGTTTTGCTACAGGATGATAATTCATTTTGCCATATTTATTAGCAATATTAAGTTTTATAACAGCAGACATATAGCTACTGTTTTTGGCGGCGAAGCGACCATTCAAATACAAGTCTAAAGATGCTTCACTAAATAACGCATCTTCAAGTCTTAATTTTATGTCTCTTGTATAACTCCAACTCAAAATAGCTGCATTACCTTTGCCGCCTTTTTGTACAATGGTATCTGAAGATTTGGAGAGAGAAGAGACTTTTAAAGAATCTAGCATTAAGACTGGGATACAAATCTCTTCATCTCCAATTTTAGTGACTGAATAAAAGACAACATTCGCTACTTCTTTGATACCATATTGATCAAAGAAATTCATTCACTCACCTCTTCAATATCTGCCACGTATTCATGCGGATAAAGCTCTCTTGTTCTCGCAATAATATCTTCTTTATTAAAATAAATTCTATGTGGATCGTCAGGAGTATCATCACTTCTTACTGCACAGAAGCGGTCGATATATAACAATGCAGTTACATGGTAATTATTGCTATCTGTCATTTAATCATCTCCTGTACGTTTTTTATTAAGTCCTTGCATATAATTATCATCATCGCTAGGCAACAAGAATGCTGCAAGGTCAATGACTTCAGGTGCATTAACTTCAAAATCAGGAATAATATCCCAATCTGCATTAACTTCTTCAAAGTCAGGTCCGACAGCTTCAGGAACAATTCTTGTGCTACCATCGCAGACTTTATCATCAGTTTCATAAAATGTAATTTTCATCATTGAGTCATCGTAAAGTGGCAAGGCACTTAATTCCATATTAAATGTAACAGGATCACCATCTGCACGTAACTAGAAATTATTATTTGCAGTTAATTTACATCTCATAATTTCAAATTGTGCATTATAATCTTTGCCCCTATCCCTATCTCTAATACGAGTTTCGCCAACAAAACGATAAACTCCGGGAAAACTGTCCTTATCTATAATCAAACGAGAACCAAGAGATTCACATCGCTTAGCTTTAGTTCTCGTCCATTTATAATAAATTTCTCCCTTTTTAAAAATCCTTAAATTACCAGTAATACGTTTATGATCTTTTGTCCAATATTCATAAGCGTTCGGCACGTAAGGGAGCATTGTCTTTGGATTAATAAAAACAGTCAATTCTTTTTCTGCGTATTGAGGTAGATATCTCTATTCGCCATGTCTTAAATTTGTATCAGTATTAATACAAAATGGAATTTTAGTAACACATTCTTCAATACGTTCTAAAATATTGACGTTTTCAAAACCATGCTCAATTTGATATAAAGCTTCCTATGGTAAAACAATATTGCTGTTATATTCAACATCAATAGAAGCTTTATAGCGGCAAGGCTACTCTCCTTCCTCAACTTCTCCCAAAGGAATATCATCTGAATATTTTAAATCCTTTGGACATCCAACTGTTTTATATCCATCTATATAAAGATTCTAAGTTAAGAAGTTTACAACATCGTAATCTTCTCTTGAATCAACGTCATTAACCTAATCAACTTCCTGACCCCAAGCTCTTCTTGTTACTGTACTTACAGGTTCCCAATCGAAGTCTTTTTTATTAACTAAAACAACGCCAATATCTTTTCCAAAAATATAATGCGTAAAAACAAAATTAACGAGGTCTTGATAATCTTCTCCCTAATTACTTACTGGAATATAAATCTAATAAGGTAAATTATCAATAGTTGTTGTACCATTGCCTCGTAAATAATATCTATTTGTTACTTCATCATATTTAAAATCTATCGGCGCACCACTAGGAGTAGCTTTATTGATGTGATCAGGTTTTATATAAACATTATTCTTATAGGTCTTAAAGAAACTTTCTCTTGTAAGCCAATCTTTGATGTAGAAATCATTATCAGAGTCAGCATACCATTTTGATTGAGTATAAATTTTACTAAAATCGGCTTCAACTTGACGCCTATCTTCTAGTGTAATAATTCCTTTCCTCAAATTGCCATAATATCTCTAATGTATTTCTTCACCACGACTCCCTCTTTCATTACAAATTAGCATAATAGGAGCATTATTTACGGTCTTTAAATAGTACCACTTATCAAAAGATCTTAATTCGTACTCTGTACGACCAAGATATTCTTTAATCCACTCAAAAGTGTCTTTTCCATATTGATATCCTACCGCATAATATTCAATATCTCTTTTATCAAAGAAATCAGTATAATTAGCAAGAATACCCTTACCATTATAGAAATACCACTTTTGAGTCTATTCTCTATAAAACAGAATTAAATCTTTCACTAAGATTTTATTCTGATCATCGTTTGTGGTTATAAAACCATTGCAAAGCCAACAGTAAATAGAAGTTCTACCAACATATGAATTCTTATTAACATTCCTGTCAGGAATAACGCAAAAATCAGAAAAATTCTGAATCTCAAGAGTAGCACCCCTATTTTGACTATTTAACCACTCTTTATAAGCAAGAAAGTAATTATTTTCAGGTAAATTAATAGCCCACTCAGGATGAAGCTCAATTATCTCATTGATTTCATCATCAGTGGGCAACTGTTGTGCTCTATCCTCAAAATTTCTTAAATACAACTTTAGCCCTTTAGCTCCTAACTTACCCGTCCAAGATAGACTTTGTTGAGCTGGAGTACATAAAGCATCTTCAAGCTAAACTTTTATTTCTTTTCCATAATCCCAAGTAATCAATTTTGGATTACCTTGTCCACCTTGCGAAGATACGGACTAAGCGGATTGCTCCACCGTGGACACCTTTAAGGTGTCCAGGTAGAGTACAGGGACATAGATTTCATTTTCATTTTCATCAAGCTAAATGGCATAAAGACAAGCATTCATAACTTCCTTAATACCATATTGTTGAAAAATGTTCATCTATTACCCCTCCTTGTGTTATACAGCAGAGATTTTAGTAGAACCATCCTTTTCAATCATTGAGCCGCCACAACCAGGCTTCATTTCCTTTTCAACCTTGAAGAATGTCATTTCCATAGGAATGCCATTCTTAGGAGTTGCAACTTCAACACCGAGATTAAATGTAGTAGGATCTCCATCTGCCTGAAGTGTTAAGGTCTGGTCAGAAGTAATCTTGCAAAGAGGAAGAGTAATCTGAACCATATCGTCGCCGCTACCATCACGGTTGCGAATTTTTGTTTCGCAGACAATTTTATACATACCAGGGAATGTACCTTGTTCGATAAAGATCTTCTTAGCATCGAGAGGATTCTGCTTAGTGCTTAATGTAAGAGATTTCTTAAAGTAAGCTTCTCCCTAATGGAACCAATAATCGTCCTCGTAAGGAAGCATGGTATTAGGATTTACATAAGCCCAAATTGAACGGCTAAGATTATCCTTCTTGCAGCAAGGAACGCAATTACCGTCGGCTACGGCGGCAGAATCTTTAAGACCATAATTGAGTCCAACAACATCATTAACTTCACCGAAGTTAGCTGCTGATTCAACGTAAGGAATTTTCATATAAACTTCATTATTACTATCAATACGATACTCGATGCCAGTCAATTCAAGAGTACCAGCTGGATCAATAGTAATACTACGAAGACTAATCTATTCAAGAGCCATTGGGAAGGAAGTAATACCAGTATCAGCCAATGCAATGAAATCTGCTTTTGAATACCAAGTACCAACGTTAAGATTATCATTTTCTTCAATAGATTCAATACCAGCCTAGTAGACAGTCTCTTCTGGACCAGCAATAATTCTTGCATAGTAATATTCAGCAGAAACAGGTCTTACAGTTTCAAGTCCACCTTCAATTTCCTTTGGACCAATATCAAAAATATTATTTTCATATTTGGTAATCAAATAGTAAGAAAGAGCATTAATGCTATCAAATCTTACCCAAAGGTCGATGTTTCTAAACTGCTCTGTATTAATCTGAGGAATTTCAACCCATGCATCATCAGGGTCGCCATGCTCGCTATCAACAGGTCTAGTCAAATCCCAATCAACGTCAGCTGAACCAAGATAAGCTCTAATAGAACCGTCGAGACAAACACGAAGTTTAAGATAAGGATAGTTCTTGAAATCATCAAGTAATTTCAATGCTTCAGAATCACTATCAGGGACAGAACAAGAAGTATCAACTGGCTTACCCTCAGCCTGTGCATGATAAATAATCTTTGCAACAGGAGGCTCGTCATCATATTCGTCCCAACCTCTCATATAGATAATCTCATACTTAAACAACTCAGAAGGCTGATTAATACCAACAGTCTGGCGGCGCTTAATAGGATAAGATTTTCCATAAATAGAGAAGAATCTATCAGGAACAACAGCAACAGATTTTACTGCTGATTCAATTTCTAAGTACCATTTATAAGGCTTACTATTAACATAGCCAAAACCTTTTATAACAGTTCCGTCAAGAACGGAAGAACGCTGTAAGAAAACTGGGTCGCCACTCTGATCATGAAGAATATCTTCTTTACCATCACGAGGAAGAAGATTACTAACGGTGGCATTAACAGTATCATTTCTTGGGTAGAATGCTTTTTGCATACGAACAATTCTTTCAGTGCCGCCGCACTGATTTGCGTTCTTAATTCCAAACTGGTGAGTGATTTGACCATCTTTCCAATCAGAACCAAGAATACCTCCCCAACACAAACCAAGAGAAGCTGGTGTGCAAAGTGCATCTTCAAGATTTAAGTTAATTGTCTTGCCATAATCCCAAGATACAAGTCTGGAATTACCCTGACCACCTGTTGCCCAAGTATTCTCAGCGGATTTTTCTACCGTTGTAACCTTTAAAGTATCAAGGTAGAGGGCAGGGACGTAATAAACGTCCCCGCTTCCGTCTGCCTTTTTATGAATACTATAAATGGTTACATCAGCTACTTCTTTGATACCATATTGGTCAAAAATATTCACTGATAATCACCCCTTTATCAATACTCAGTTGCACCGATTACTAATTCATCGTCAATGCCAGCCTCTTCGGTCTTGTACATTTCAGCATCATCGACAAGGTTAAGGTCTTCAGTGCCTTTAACCATCTCAGAGCCATCGCCCTGGACTTCATTATCCTGAACATCGTACTGGATGAACTCCATCATGTTACCGCTTTCAGGTCTAAGGACATCCATGCTGAAGCTAATAACAGTAGGCTCACCATCTGCTTCAAGGGGAATAGCTGCATTAGAAGCAGACATCTTAGCTTCAGGAATGACGAACTGGAATCTTTCACCTGCTCCGCCTTCCTTAGCCTTGATCTTGGTTTCACCAACAACACGATAAGTACCAGGGAACTTATCAGCAGAAATTACAATCTTGTTACCAAGAGAGTTCTCGCCATAAGCAACAGAACGAGTAAACTTGTAGTAAGTTTCGCCCTGAGCAATAGGAGTACCATCCTGATAAGGCTGCATGGTATTAGGATCATAATAAACTGCCTGTGCAGTATTATCTCCCTCAGTAGGAGTACCATTGTGATTGCCTGCTGGAACAATAAATGCCTTAGGAGCGACATACTTCTTGAAGTTGTCAAGTCTCTTAACGTCCTTTACGCTATTTCTAACGTCGCCATTCTCGCCTGCCCAAATTGCAGCCATAGAAGCAGGAGTGAACAATGCATCTTCAATAGAAAGAGTAATTTCCTTACCATAGTCCCAAGTAATAAGTTTTGAGTTACCCTGACCGCCACGAGCCTCAGTAGTCTCAGTAGCCTGCTCAAGAGTAGAAACCTTAAGAGTGTCAAGGTGTAAAACAGGAACATAGTGAAGGACATTCTTTTTAATCTTACGAATCTTGATAGCGCCAACGGTACAAGTTGCATCGAAGCTCTCGTCGCAAACGTTAACATCAACAGTGTGAATAAGGCCGTTCTTAACGATTCTTTCAGCCTGTCTATCGGTAATGTAACCGTGGTCTTTTACCATCCAAGCTACCTTATCAAAATTCTTTCTGCCGTATTTCTCAACGACGAAGATAAGACCCATAGTACCGATTGCAACAAGTGCAAGAGTCTTAGTACCTGCAAAGACCTTATCCTGATAGTACAATCTGTTGCCCTTCTTATCATAGAACTCAAAGATACCCTCTTTATCATTTGCGATAGCGCGGGCATTAATGTTCTTAAGAAGATAAATGTTAGCTCTATTTGCAAGAACGCCATTCTCAGGGCTTACATAAATTGCACGGTTAGATTCCATTTCAGCGGTAGAAGAAATTCTTACCTGACCAACAAGACCACCAAGATCTGCGGTTGCAAGAGCAGTAAGAACACCTTCAAGGC
>Ga0247611_10006591_pt1 | contig 14828 bp, 9 predicted proteins | sample 177DNAGHGhighgp2_FD_192422 | JGI IMG/M metagenome (GOLD analysis project Ga0247611, IMG submission 192422) | Sheep rumen microbial communities from Palmerston North, Manawatu-Wanganui, New Zealand - 1770 DNA GHGhigh gp2 | ecosystem: Host-associated > Mammals > Digestive system > Stomach > Rumen ...
GGAACGGTGGCATCTGTGTGATGATGAGCAATTCGACCTTGCCGCTTGGTTTCCTTCACTCAAATACAGAGCTGGTCATGTGTGACCAGCTCTTTCTATTTTGATATACCGCTTCCCCTGAAAGGCAGCACAGACGAATAGCCCTTTTGGCGAATGTCGCTCAGCACGGCTGCAATCTGCAATTCTATCGAGTTGTCTGGCGTTTCCATAATACGTTGCAAAGGTAAAACTTCTTTGTTTGTTTGCAAAGTTACAACAATTATCCGATACCACAAGACTTTAGGGATATTTTATGGATTAAGGGGGCCAAATAGACTATTGTATTCCTTCCACAAGCCTTGTGATAATATTTTTTTCAAATAATCTTTTGTCTTCCAGAAAAAAGTTGTATCTTTGTCCAATAAATAACAATCATTATGGATTCTATAGTGCCTATTTCTCAGCAAAACATCGCTGGAAGTACTCAAGACGATGTTCTTAAAAATCTTAAGGATGTTCCTCAGGGAATAACCTTCGTTCATGGTAAAGCAGGAAGTGGTAAAACGACTTTAATAAAGAAACTTGTTGGTTTGGTTAGCGGATGCGTGGTGTTAGCCCCTACCAATATGGCAGCTAATTTATATCATGGAGCTCGTACAATACACTCTTTTTTCTGGGGAGCACTAGATGATTTGGAAGAGGGCTACCAAGATCCAAGTCGTCTTGAAGGTAGAGACATGAGTAGGACTCGTGGAGGATTAAGTGGTGTCAGAATGATCATAATCGATGAGATATCTATGGTTCGTTCAGATTTGTTTGAAATGATGAACCAGATATGCCAGAAGGTCAAAGGAAATTCCCTTCCGTTTGGTGGTATCCCACTTGTTGTGGTTGGTGATTTGTTCCAACTCCCTCCCATAGTTAGTGACGACGAAGTGCTTAAATATCTACAGAATGAATATGGTGGTATCTATTTCTTTGACAGTCATGTTATCCAGAGAGAAATGCATCATATCAAGTTTTTTGAGTTAACAAAGTCGTATCGCCAAGAAAATGATCCTGATTTTGTTAAGATACTTGATGCTTTTAGATTGCCCATGGATGCCAAGCAGAAGGTGAAGATTATGGACCTGATTAATAGTAGAGTAACCACAGATATTCCTAATGACGCTGTATATGTGGCTTCATCTAATGAAGAGGTCCGTCAAGTCAATACAAAAAAGTTAGGAGAGTTGCCAGGTGAGTCTAAAACCATTTATGCGGAATATATCATCCAAAAAAAAGACGGAAGCGGTAATGTTGAATTAAATCATAGTCAACTGCCATCCAGTGAAGATATTTATGAGATAGTTTTACCCTCAGCCTACGATTCACAACTTACATTCAAGAAAGGTGCAAGGGTTATGTTTACTAAAAATAGTAAATCAAGATATATAAATGGAGATTTTGGAATAATCGAAGACTTTAATGGGCAATACTTTACTGTAACAAATGAGCGGACACATGAATCTGTCAAATGCCCAGATCCTTTTGATAGATTCAAGGATAGCCAAATGTATGAAAGGCGCTATGAGATGGAATATGATTCTGTCAAACATCGGCTTTTTCGGAAAACCCCATATATCCAAAGAACCAAGCAATATCCTTTAAAACTGGCATATGCATTCACAATACATAAGGCACAAGGCCAAACATATGAGAAGGTGATCTTGGATCTGAACAGCCACATCTTTGCGCCAGGCCAGCTCTATGTCGCACTTAGCCGGGCTAAATCACTTCAAGGGCTATTCTTGACAAAACCAGTGAAATATAGTGATATTATCTCTGATAATTCAATATTTGAGTTTTTGAGTAAGATGAGAGCTCATAACTTGGAAGTACAAACTGATTGTCTGTCACAATCTCAAGGTGAGATATCCAATGAACTATGCGATAATTTCGCTCATTTCATCCAAGCGAACGAATCTAATAAATCTTCCCAAGAGTACTTGATGCATACCCTTGGGAGTTTCAAAATGTTGGTACATATTCATGAATACAAAAAGGCAGCTTGGGAGTTGCAGAAAGTTGTCGATTTGATAGGCTCAACTTATGAAACGGATAAATGTTTGCAACTTCCAGACTGTGTAAAAGGAGAGCACATTACAGAAGAAGAGTGCCAATCTGCATTGAAAACGGTTTTTGAGAAGTATACCGGACTATGCACTTTACCACATAAGCAATATCAGTCGGAGAATCGTACAGTCACGATAAATCTTTCTGCCCAATGAGCAAAGGGCAGTTTTGTATTATTTGACGATTATTTCCAGTTTTTACCCCTTTTTTCGCAAGGTTTATGACTTTCACAAGCCTTGTGAAAACATTTTTTATAAAAATTTTCCCCAAAATGTTGTTTTGTTCAGATATTATTCATATCTTTGCACTTGACTCAGTTAGTCCATAAGGGCGAGTGGGTCAGAACTTAATGGAAAAAGGACGTTTACGAACGTTATCTTCGAGGTCCAAATCTCGCAAATTTGAACTCTCTTCGAAGGAACGCAACCGAAACGTCTACGTTGGGTGTATTGTACACAGCTACAATATATCACGGCGTGGGCTAACTCGAGTTGCTTGTCCTAAGAGAGAGGCAATGCGAGAGCCTGGGACCTGGGATAAGCGAGAAGTAGTGACTCCCACGTCTTTCATTTTAACTGAAACTATATAGCCGAAACTTGGGATGTCAACAGGCATTTTTTCATATGAAAAAGAGTAGTTTTATATTTGCTATCATATCAATAATTGGACTGTTAATTCTAGCTATATCATCTTGTGGCGTTATTAATCCTGTTGATAAAAAGCATTTTGACGAGGATGGAAATTTATTGCCAGATAGTAGTAACCTAGATAGTGTTTTTTTTAAATTGCAACCGCCTGAGACGATAAAATATTATGTAGAGGTATCAGGTAGTATGAATGGTTTTTTCAGACCTAATAGACCAACAGATTTTAAGGCTGACGTATGGCAGATTATGAGCTATTTTTCAGGAATAAAGTCAGACATAACAATTCTAACGAATAATGGAAATACAGGAACGCAAGAGTCTTTAAGTAGCTTCAAAACGAAAATGAATACGGGTGCATTTGTTTCTAGTGCATCGACCCAAGTTCCAATAATGCTTGAATCTATTATGAAAGATTTTAACCCTGAAAAAGGTGAGATTGCTATCTTATTATCTGATATGAAATACGACCCAGTTGGCGCAGCTGCGCCAGATGTGCTTATGACTCAATATAGCTCAGATATTAGCAAAATAATTGGTGAGAATAATAATGCCGTATGCCTTATAGGTGCAAATTCATCTTATTTGGATAAAGCGGGCATTGAACTAACTAATAAATCACCATATTATTTCTTAATTATTGGTAAAGCTGAAAATGTTGCGTTTATAAGGAATTCTATATCAACCTTGCTTACCAATAATGGGCATTTAATTGATAATATTGAAAGTGGGTTTGACTATGGTCCGATAGAGTATTCGTTTGGTATGCCTGACAATTGTTGGCAGATGGATAACGATAACCCTACTTTTGTTGGTTACGATCCCTCAGATACCGATACATGTACTATAAGTCTGAAGGTGTCTTTGGAAAACTATCGATGGGTGACAGCGGATAGCCTCTATTTTTCAAAAGGATTCAAGGTTAATTCCCTTTATGGTTCAGGCGTGAAGGTTGACACTATTAAGTATGAAGTAGAAAATATTACAGGAAAACAATTAATAAGAAAGGCAACTGCGACAGTTGAACTTAAAGTTTTCGGAATGCCAATGGATGCAGATGTTTTAGAATGGACATTAGAATTGCCAGATTTGGATGTGACCAATTTTTCTCCATATATGGGCGCTCAAAATCCAAATGATGTGAGTAAGACTTATTCTTTGGAGAGCTTCTTAAAGGGCATTTTTTATGGAGGCGTAGTGAATAAAACATTAAAACCAAATTATATTTTGATTTCTAAAAACTCATAAATATGAAGTTACTCAAAATTTATAGTTGGATTGCTGGGTCAATGAACGACTTTGCAAGACCATTCCAACAAAGAGATAATGAAGAATTATACAAACAGGCCAAAACGTTCTGGTCTCAATTAGAGAATTCCTCAATGGTTATTGTTTTAATATTTGTTATTTTGGGAATAGCATTGGCAGCTTATTATTATAAGCCATATAATGACAGTCCAGGGAGACATTATACTCTTAAGCATTGGATTGTTTTCCTGTTTGTGACATTTGTTTTAACATTTCTGCTGACGTTTGGATTTGAGTACTTTGCCGTTCCTCCCAGATTGGATGGAGCTCAGCTACTTGAAACTAAGATTGCCTTAGGAAATGCAATCTATGCGTCGTTTGTTTATTTTATAACTTCTATCGTTTGGTGTAATGTTGGACCTACCAATGCATGTAGAATTTTTAAATTTTAATCAAGAATGAAGAAAGTATTTGTTTTTTGTATAGGAGGGACAGGTATTCGTGTCATGAAGAGTGTCACAATGCTGATGGCTAGTGGTATGAATACTAATGGTTATACTGTTGTCCCCATTATCATAGATCCTCATTTGGATTTGGAAGAAAAAAAGAATCTTCATTCTCTTATTGATAATTATGAAAAGATATATAAGGATTCTATTGACAATGGAACTTCAACATTAAACCCGCTCAATGGTTTCTTTAATTCTGAGATGCAGACGATAGGTGAGATTAACAACCAATTAAATGATACTCATCAATCTGTGGGAAGCAATGAGAAATTCCGTTCGTATATTAACATGTCTAATCTTGGAACAACTGATATCAATAACTATTTTGTAGAAACACTATTCTCTACAAAGAACTTGAATAGTCCCCTCTCTGTAGGTTTTAAGGGTAATCCTAACGTAGGTACAGTTGTTTTGGGAGAAATGATTGAACAAGCAGACTGGTTCAAAGCATTTAAGATTCACTGTGAAAAAGATGATAGGGTGTTTATAATAAGTTCAATATTTGGAGGAACTGGTGCTTCCGGTTTTCCACTTATTGAGAAGAAAATAAGAAATGCGTCTCAGCAACCGGCTGTTAAAAATGTTGTTATGGGCGCTGTTACAGTTTTACCATATTACGGTTTAAAGGATCCCTCAACCACAGGTAGTGATATAGATAGTTCCAATTTCTATACTAAGACAAAAGCGGCACTTGCTTATTATGATAAAAATATCCTATCAGATTACCTTTATTATATAGGAGAGAAAACATTGCGTCAAGTTTATGAGAACGATGAGGCTAAGCAAGAAGATACAGCTAATTTCATCGAACTTATTGCAGCTTCATCGCTATTTGATTTTTTGAAGAGAGAAAAACCTGATAGGCAACAATTCTTATCTAGAGCTATTGAGGATGATAAGGAGTCAATGTCGTTACGCTCACTTGGAAGTGGCTATAACGATATAGTGAAGTGTGTGGCTGATTATATGTTGTTACGTCACTTAATTAACGATGTCCCCAATGAGTCTTTTTTCCCGTTAGTTAAGAATAGAGGTTTGAATAGCGCATTTTATAAAGATCAGCCTTTCCAGAACTTAAAGAAGTTTACAGAGACATATTTTAAGTGGTATCATGAGTTAGCCACTAATAAGCGTGCATTTGCTCCATTACATTATGATGACCCCAAGCAAATGTCTGGATGGATTAAGAATATGGAGTTGGATGCTAAAAATGACTCATATTATCTACTGGAAATGATTAAATCTAGCAATAAATACAACGAAAAAGATCATAGCAATAAGTTCAGGTTCTTCCTGCAGTTTGCTTTTGATGCTATAAACTATTACACTAAAAAATTGGAGAAATAATTATGTCAAGAATAGATCTTAATATCGTTGATCGTGGTGCAGAAGGCACTAAATGGGCTGCTGAAGATATAGCTCTTACTGCAGATAGCTTGGATAAAGTAGTTGAACAAAAAACTGATAATTGTGCTGCACTTAATTCACTGCCAACACCTTTTGCTCGTTTTTTTGTTGCGCGTGAAGCTTTTAGGCGTGTCATGGAAGAGAATATGGATCAATCTAAGGAAGCAGGTTTAGCTTACACACAAATGGTGTCTGATATTCTTGATGTCTATGAAATGCTTTTCAACTTGAAGTATCACAAGAATAACACTTGGAGGAGTGGTGAAAAGATAGATTTGAAAGAGTGGGATTTCAAGGATAATATTGATCTGATTAAAAAGAATATGCCTATCCTTTACAACTCTGTTGTTGAATATTACAAGACAGACATAATAGAGGAGAAGTTGTATTTTCTTGTTTATACAGAGAACGGTAGGGAAATGCTATTGGCTTGTAGTTCTCCAATGACGGGATTTGTTACCCCTCCTGACCTCGATAAAATGATTGTTAAAAAGGATGGGGTTAAGTCGCAGGAATTTGTTGGTGAACAATATAAAAATCTCCATATTAGACGAAAATCCGGTGGAGAATACTTCCGCGAGCCAATGCCTTTTATGGAGCGTGAGGTCGACTTTAAAAACTATATGTTCAATGTCTTGTTTGGAACTGGTAATACTGATGCTCGTTTTAAGACAATAAGAGACTTTATTAGGAGTTTCAGGGATAAAGATGAGACCATCCGAAATGACATAAATCCCCACACAGTATCTGTTAAAACAGACCAGAATGATGATCTTGTCATTAATGGATTAAATATTCGCCAGTTGGACGAGATTGATGTTAACTATTATTTTACCGACAATCTGATTCGCATACCATACCGTATTTCGAAAGATACTTTTGAAGGAATTACATATCAAAACGATCCACAAGGTCGTGATTATGATTATCTGATGCCCTTTAAGAATGATGTTGTAACACTTTTTCCAGATGGCAAAATTGATGCAGATATACATATTAATCGCAATTCTGTAACTGCATATTTGCGTTATAACGGAAAGGAATATGAAAAAGAGTATGCTGTGGATCCATTTAAAGATGGACAAGGGCGAATAGTCGACTTGCAGAAAGCAAAAATTAGCTTTGACCTAGGACTTTTCCCCAATATTCTTTCATACAAGGAACAAGAGAATAACTATTTCAAAGTTCTTGTTGTAGCTGCTGATGAAGATCCCGAGGCACCTCATTTCAATATAGACCAGATTTCACTTTCATTCTTCAAAAATGGTAAACAATTAAAAGAAGTCGAGCCGGAACAAGGTGCTAGCTATGGAACTTTACCAGCAGTTGTGCGCTCAAGACAAAAAACCGATTTGGAAGAAAGTGGAACAAAGTTCTATGAACTATTTAATACGACATTCGATTTGATTGAGGTTAAAGTACTTGGTGATACAGGGCTTTTGCGTCCAGTTTGGCAGACTAGTCAGCCTACTGATGTTACATTCACATATGCAATAGACTTGGGTACATCAAATACTTTTATGTCAAGATGTAAAAATGATGCTAATGGTAAACCGGACCTAAGCAGGAAACCTGAACTTTTTAAGATGGAACGTCCAATGGTGAATTTCATGCACGAAGTTCCCGATAACGACCAGTTCTCGTTGGCAAGCAGAATCGAAGATTCAGTTTTTTCTAAAGCGATAAAGAAGGTTAAGACAGAATTCCTGCCAGCTATTATAGATGGTGATTATTATAAGTTCCCTATTAGAACTGCTCTTTGTGGAATTCGTAATCAGGCGCAAAGACCAAGACTGTTCGACAACCATAATATTGCTTTCTTTTACGAGCGTATGATGGCTAATGATGATCAAGATGTGCATACTGATATAAAATGGGACAAGAACGAGGATATGTTGCGTATTTTTGTTCGTGAGCTGTTGATGATTGTCAAGTGTGATATTTTACAACGTAATGGTGACCTTGATCGTACAAAGCTGATATGGTTTAGCCCATTGAGTTTCTCTGGAAATGAGAAGGCTATTTATAATGATATATGGACCTCTGAGCCTAAGAATATTCTCTTTATCGAGCCAAATCTAATCAAACAATACTCAGAATCTGAGGCGCCTTATTATTATTATAAGAAGAAAGACTATATTAAAGATTCTGAAGCTGTTACCGTAATTGATATTGGAGGCGGATCTACTGATTTTGTATACTTCAAAGATAACAAACCTGAGGTGGCAAATTCTGTGCATTTTGGATGTGATGTGCTTTGGGAAAACGGATTCATTGAATTCCAAAATGAGAGAGAGAACGGTATTTATAAAAGGTATGCAGAGAATCTGCGTTTCGATAGGAAAGACCTAGAAGAATTGAATGATAGTTTTAAGAATGTTGATAGTCTAAAGACAAAAGATATTATAAACTTTTGGCTCAGTAATTATGAGTATTGTAATATTACAAAGTATCTGAGAGATGATTTTAAGCCGGTCTTCATTTATCATCTGACATCAATTCTATTCTACATGGCTAGCATGTATAAGGATTATCAGCTACAGGCTCCACGTACTGTAGTTTTTAGTGGAAACGGAAGTAAATATATCGATAATTTTATATCATCAGATTCAAACGTACTAAAGAGCATCATAGACTTGATATTTGAGCGTGTTTTTGGAGAGAAATCCAATGTAAATTTGAAACTTCCTGAAGAACGTAAGGAGTCGACTTGCTATGGTGGATTGTATCGTGATCCAAATGAGGAAAATGTGAAAGATGTTGTATATCAAGGTGATACTACCATTAAATATCAGAAGATAAGTGATATTAATGATAATTTTGATTCTCTAAAGTCTGTGCTACTTGGTAAGTACAAAGAATTAAATTGTCTATATAAAGATGTACTTGATAAACTGAAGCAAGAACGCATTATTGATGGCACTGCCGATACCTCGAAGTATACAAAAGAGGCACAGAAAGACATGGGTACACCGCTTACAACCTATTACAAGTCACAGGTAAAAGAGAAGTATGGTGACGAGGTGTTCTATAACGACTCCGTATTCTTCCTTCCTATTATTGATAGAATATTTAATTTGACAAAAATTTAATAGAATGCTGAATTCTCTTTATATTACTCTTGGTATCTCTATATTTGTTTTTTTTGTTTTCTTCATCTTTCAATTGAAGTATTATGGAGAGACGCGTAAATATAGTAACTTGTTTTGCAATTTCTTCTATATAGAAGAAGACTATCAGATTGTTCGCAAAGATTTTGATGGTATAGAAATACCTCAAGTGAAGTTAGTTGGAGAAAAAGATTCTGATTTAAATAAACTGTTAGAAGAGATTAATCATTATATTGTAAAAACAAAGGGTACAACAGATTTCGCAGTAATACAAAATAAAGTGGAACGCATGCTAAATATGCGTTTCGAACAAGCTGAAGCAAAATTGTCCTTTCCTACTCATTTGGGATTAATGGGTACTTTTTTAGGAGTCCTAATAGGCATCTCGATGTTTATAATAGGCTTTGATGGTCAGGGCGATGTAAGAGATGATGCAATAAAGAATCTACTCATTGGCGTGCTTGTCTCTATGTCTACCAGTTTTATAGGTTTATTTTTGACGACTCGTAATACGGCTTATTTAAGTGAATCTCGAAAAGAAGTAGAGGAAGATAAAAATGCTTTTTATGATTTCATTCAAACGGAATTGATGCCATCGTTAGATGTTAGCTTGGTATTAGCAATTTCTAAGCTTCATGAAACAGTCGATAAATTTGAACCTGCGTTTAATAACGTAATAAGCAATTTCCAAAATACTTTTAATAGATGTACTAGCGCTTTTGGTGATAGTTTTGAGGAGAACGTTAAGATTGTATCTAGTGCAGTTGAGACAATGGGCAAAAACATGGACAAGATTAATGAAAATATTGCCCTTCAAAAATCAGTCCTCTCTACGTTTAAGTCTGAAGAAGTCGTAAAGGGGCTTGAAAAATATGTTGAAGCTGCGGATCACTTTGTTGGTATCACACAATCTCTTAACAAATTTGAAGAAGCTCGTCGTATGATGCTTGCAGCAGCACAAGAAGCAATAAACATCCAAAATACATATTCAGAGTCTCTGAAAATTCCAAGAGAAATTGCTGTTAGAATTAACAGCATCCTTGATCGTATCAAAACTTTCGAAGAAAACATCAATAGGATTGGTGATAAGCTTAATGAGAGGGAAATACTTGGTAATGATGTCGTAAATAAAATCAAGGATCAAATTAGTAGTATAGCAAATAGAAGTAAAATTGCAGATAGTTATCTTGAAGTCGCAGATGGTAATTTGAAAGATCTGTTTGCTGAACAAACAGAAGTAATAAAGAATTTGAACCAGCGTTATACTGGGGCTATCCAAAACCATATTGATAGCTTTGAAAATATGATGGAAGACTTGAGAGTTGAGATAGAGGAACGTCGTCGGATTTTTATACGTACAATGGAAGAGAATCTCAATATTGATTATATTCATAAAGATTTCTCTAATCTATCTAAACTCGGTGAGATTTACGATGAAATGATGGGCATTGCTGAGGATCTGTCCAGAAGTAATAGTCTGCTTTCTTCTATCGACAGGAAACAAGATCTCAAAGAAATTGCAGATGAAAGTCGCGAGAAGAAGAGTGGAATTAGCCTATTTGGAGGAAATGAGAATAGTGGGGACATAAGAAGACTGCAAAATGAAAATCTCAATCTTAAACAGCAGATTGACGACATGCAGAAAGAGGATTCGCACTTAAAAAAGCAGTTGGATGATTTGCAAAGACAGATAATCAAACTGATGGAAATTCAAAATAGACAAGCAACTTATATTCCTCCATCAACTGCTCGGCCATATACTCCTCCAACAACAGTTCGTGCAAATACTAATAGCGAAGAACTACCTGTAACCCACGAAGAGGCATCAACTGCGGTTTCTTCTATAAAAAAGGAAGAGACTTCGGATATTCCGACTTATGAATATGATAATCTAGAGACGAATAACGAAATTGAACATGAAGAGGTTACAATAGGAGGAGACGAACCAAAGAAAATGGGTTTCCAAAGATTCTTTAGGATCTTCAAAAAGAACAAATAAAAATAATGGGGAATAAAAATAATGGATCTTTTTGGCCAAGCTATGTAGATATAATGACAACCTTGTTTGCCATTATGTTAGTTCTTTTTGTGGTTTCTTATAGTCGATTTAAGAATAAGGAGGAACAATTAAAAAGTCTTGTAGATGAATATGAGAATATAATAACTGTATATTCAACTGTTGGGTCAATCGATTCAACAGAATATTTTGGATATAATAAAGAATACCTAAAACATCTTTTTACAGTAGATGTGGAATATCAACAAAAAGAATATCGTATTGATAAGTTAAAACTAGATGTAATTGATAAAAATGCAGCAGATAATAAACGAGATAGTATTGTACGAGCAGGTAAACTTATCAAAGAGACAATATTAGAACTTGAGAATAATAGTGGAATTAAAACAGCATTACAATCGGATTCAACACATAATAATATTAAATTTTTGGTTGTAATTGAAGGCCAAGCATCAAAAATCAGTTTTAACATAGATGATTGGCATAACAATTATACTCTATCGTATTTGCGAGCAAGTTTTCTTAATGAGTTCTGGAAGGAGAATAACATTGATTTAGCCTCTATACCAAGATGTGAACTCATTATTTCTGGAAGTGGAGAAGGGGGCGTCCCTCGTGTGATTCCCGATGAGGATGCATTGAAAAGAAAAGCTGTTGATGCAAAAGATTATGTCAAATTATGGAATGAGGAAGAAGGGAAAAACCAAAGATTCTTGATTCATATTGTACCTGTAATTGGTAATATTGATGTTACCAAGGAAAAGATAGATGCATACAAAAAGAATAATTACTGATATGGCAGATGATGATTGGGATGTTAATAAAGAGTATGAGAAGATTAGCGGCTATATAGAGCATTTTACTCTTTTTGATACGGAGGAAGAATATAACGAACTCCGTCAGTTCATCATTGACCAACCTCAGGAAACATTTGTTACAAAATCTTTACCCTTTGAGGGCATATCTATAACAAAAAAAGAATCAAAACAGAAAAAAGAAGGATTAAAAAAATCATTTAATGTAGAAGTTGCAAATAAGGTTGCAGAACCTCGCAAAGATAATTCTAAGAACATAATCTCTGATAAACATTTGTTCTATATAAAAGAAGATGGGGTATGTGATGCAAATGGTTATTATAACGAAGAATTGAAATATTTTTTTATTTGTAAGGATAGCCTAGTATCGTATGATACAGACCTTATTTACATGATTAATGATACTGAGCATGCACGCGAGAACTTTCTTAATAAAATATGTGAAGAAGCAGAGGGGTATTATAGAGTGGTGAGAGATGCAAAATGTCGTTCTGCATCTGCAGCAGCATGTTATGTTTTAGGTTATCTTTCTGATGAAACAACTTGGAGAGATTCTGAAGGAAGATCATTAACAGAAGTATATCCAGACGTATTTGTTTCACTTGCTCATAAAAAAGAGGATAAGCCGAAAAGGATGCAATCTTCAAAGAAAAAACAGGAATCGCCCAAGAAGGCGGAAATTTCGCCCACGCTCGTAGAACAGAAAAACAAAAAAAAGGCCGCTCCAATTGGTCGCCCTCCGCAATACTATTACATTATTCGTGAAGGACAAGGTAATAGATCATGTAATGCGAAAGGAACTTATGACAAAGTGAATGATAAATTTGTTATTCTTTCTGGTAGTGAATTAGCTCAGGAGGTTACTTCTTCATACCGCTTTACAGCTTCAGATATTCAAAGAAATAAATTTATCCAACTTAATTGTGGTCATTCAAAGATGGTTTTTAAATTAAAGAGAGATGCTATCTGTAATTCTCCTGATGAAGCTGCTTCTTTTGTATTGGGTGAAAAAGCTAATGGATTGTTAGAGTGGAAAAGTAAGGATGGTGTCCCTCTTGAGAGATACATAAGTAAAGTTCAAATATGAAGAAGTTTATCATTATGTTTATAGCTTTCATATTATTACTTGCCTTGATTATAGGTCAATGTAATGATGATACATCAGAATTGTCTTATGTCGAGGAGCCTGATATAGAACAAACAGAGGATACAGGAATAGAAAGAAATAGTTTGGTATCAACCATTGAAGAAGATAATAATGACACATCCGAACAGACTATAGTTGTTAATTCTGTTGAGATCCCTAAGATACTAAGAGTTATACCTGAACAAATAATTAAGCGTACTGCCTATACGTTGTCTTATAATAAAGAAACTAAATGCCCCAATTGGGTCGCTTGGTATTTGTCAGCAGATCATTCTGATGGCGATTGGGCAAGATCAAATGATTATAGAGAGGACTATACAGTTCCATCGCCTAGAGCTACAAATGAAGATTACAAAGGAAGTATTTGGTCAAGAGGACATATGTGCCCAGCTGGTGATAACAAATGGGATGCAGTTGCAATGAGCGAAACTTTCTTGCTATCAAATATGTGCCCACAAGATAGAAGTCTAAATAGTGGATTTTGGAATCAGGTAGAAATGGATTGTCGTAAATGGGCGAAGAAATATGGAGGCGTTTATATCGTTTGTGGTCCATTGTATTATAAAAATGACCATGAAACTATAGGGATTAATCAAATAGTTGTACCAGAAGCATTTTATAAGGTGATCCTTCGATTAAATCCCCGTCCTAAGGCAATAGGTTTTATTGTTAAAAATAATGAAGGGAAGAAGAAAAAAGATCAATACGTTAATGCGGTAGATGAAGTAGAGCGAATAACAGGTATTGATTTCTTCCCAGCTCTCCCTGATGATATTGAGAATGAAGTTGAAGCATATGCAAATTTAGATGATTGGAGGTAATATGAAGAAAATATATTTAATAATTGCAGCCATGATGCTGCTCTGCCTGGCTCCAATGCCATACGGATATTTCCAGCTGGTGAGATTCTTGTCAACTCTGGCTTTTGGCGTGATGGCGTATCGCTATTATAGGGAAAGAAAGGAATGGTTGGCCTATACATGTGGAACACTTGCTTTGCTCTTTCAGCCTTTTTACAAGATTGCATTGGGGCGAACGGTATGGAATATCGTTGACGTTATAGTCGCGATAGGATTGATTATGCTTTTCTTCTACGAATGGAAGAAGGGTGGAGGAAATACGGAGGTCAAAGGCTCGGCTCCTCCTATAAATATAATAGGTGAACCTGTAGAGTCGAATAGTTTTGAGTTTAATCTTCAGGGAAAACTTGGGCCTAAGGAACTCATATATGTTGCTTCTGAAGAAGACAAGGAGCTGGAAGATCTGTTTGAGAGCAAGCCCGAGGTGTTTGAAGGGTGGGGGCAGATGATGGGATTCCACATTATCTATCTGCCACTACTAATCAAAAAACTACAAGAGAAGAAAGTCCTTCAATATCGTGCTCCTTATTTGAATGAGACAGAAGTGAAGAGCGCTATCGTTGGCAATGATTTCTTGCTGAGGTTCCTGGATAATCCTGCTGATAGAGGGAAGATGAAGCATGGTTTTATCCGAACGGAGAATATTCATCGTGGTGACGGTGGGAAAGATAAAGCCATAAACCGCTTTTATCCTTTGTCATCAAAGAGTGGAGAACCCATTGCTGATCAGCTGCATAGAATTAGTAAACAGATTGCAGCGGAGGATAGTCAGAAGAAACTGACAGGAAGGACTTTTGATGAATGGGGTGATGGTGATTCTTCGGATAGTCCAGCTGATTCTCAGTTTAATACGCAAAAAGGTGGTGAGAACATAGAGGACCTGATGGAGGAAGTCAGAGAGAGGATCGTCAAGTTACGCCAACGTGGTATCGCAGAATACTTACTGGAGCAGCTTATACACCCTGATAATAGACTGA
>Ga0247611_10006592_pt1 | contig 14827 bp, 3 predicted proteins | sample 177DNAGHGhighgp2_FD_192422 | JGI IMG/M metagenome (GOLD analysis project Ga0247611, IMG submission 192422) | Sheep rumen microbial communities from Palmerston North, Manawatu-Wanganui, New Zealand - 1770 DNA GHGhigh gp2 | ecosystem: Host-associated > Mammals > Digestive system > Stomach > Rumen ...
CCCAATCCCCAATCCCCAATCCCCAATCCCCAATCCCCAATCCCCATTGTAAGAAAACAATTAAAATTTAAAATAAATTATTAAATAATTATTAAAATAAATAAATAAATAATATTAATTTATTATTTAAATGGCATTTTTATTAATTATTATTAATTAAATTTGAAAATATGGAAGACAAAAATTTAAAAAATGGTAATTTATATAATCATAAATTTTCATTTTTTTCTTTATATAGACGCTAGCACATCAATTAATACTTATATTGAAACTCTTATGAAAGGAATAGACCAAGATATTGCCAAAAAAGGTACTTAAAAATTTTTATTTTTTTTATAGATTTTAATTCTCTTAAAGAAAGTACAAATAAATTGAGGCAATTAATAAGTAAATATAAGGCGAAAGAAGCAAAAGAGAATAAAGAAAATCCACAAAAGCTTTCTCAAATTAATTCTAAAATTTTAAGTGAAAATATAATTAATATTTTTGAAAAATTTGAAACAGAATTAGATAAAAGAAAAGAGCAAGGTGCAATCGATTTTAAGCTATTAATTATTGAGCTCTATTACCAATTATTATTTAAGACAAAGGAAAAAGAGATTTCTAAGAAGTTTTTTAAATTAATTAATAAATATTTAAAAAACGAAGTAGAAGATATTGGAATTAAAATATATAAATATTTATTGGCTTTAGTAAATGTACATTATGGAAGTATTGTTGAACTAAGCATTAAAGGATTTACAGAATTATTGGTTTATATAAATGATAATACAAAAAGAGTAGCAGAAATATGGAAAATTAATATAAATAATGATAAGCAAGATAAAAATTTAATTAAAAATTCAATTGAACTATTAGGTTATTATTCATATGCTTTACTTTGTAATTTTGCTAATTACAATAATTATATTACTTCACATAATTCTCAAGAAGACTATTTAATAGAAGCAAGAAATCAAAAAAATAATTTATTAGAATGTGTAAAAAAAGCAATTAATTCAATAAAAATAATTGAAAAAGAAAATTTAAATTCTAATTATAAAAATTTTGTTTTAGAAAAATATTCATTTTTCTTAATCCAAATGCTATACTTATTTTATATATTAAAAAGTAGAAATATTAATAAAGAAGAAATTGAATTAATTTGTCATACTTTTCAATTCATTTTAAAAAATACAACAATTATACTTACTTGTCAATTTAGTATGAAATATTTTGAAGACATTTTAAAATCAAGTAGTAGAAATAATTTACCTAATGGTGAAATAAATCATTTTTCTGAAGAATTGAAGAAGAATTGGAAAGATTATTTTAATGAAAATAATTATTTACAAAATAAATATAAATCAGATAATAAATATAACTTAGTATTAAAAAATGTAATAAAATATTATTTATATTGCTTCAATAAGCAAGTAAATTCTGAACCAATTTCTTTATTTAAAGAAATATCAAACTATATGATTAATGATGATCATCTAAAAATGTTTAAAAATTTAACAGCAAAAATAAATGATTTTAGAATATCAATTGATATAAAAGCACAAATATTATTTCTTATACTATCTTTTTGTGAATGGAGTACAAAAGAGAATCATAATATAACTTTAGATATTTTATATTTTTTTATAAAGCAAATGACATCCTTTTATCATACTCTATTTTCACTAAGTAATGAATATATTTCATTCCCTTTAAGAGATGAAAAACAACAACAAAAAGAAATTCTTCAAAAGAATATGCTAAAAATAAATATAGAAGAAAATGATTATAATTCTATTAAAAAAAATAATTTAAATAGTTTGTTTTTGTTGTTATTAAGCAATAAATATGATAAATATATATATATAGAAGACCAAAAGCAACTGCAGGAATTTCTTAGGAATTCTCTTATTGTTTTAAAAAAATTAATTGAAGAATTAAAAAAGATGCTAACAAATAAGGAATATACTGATTATGCAGAGATAAGATGCTATATGATAAATAAAATAGCAGCTCAATTAAGTAAATTTTTTTATTATTTTTTCTTTATTTTTGAGAAGACAAGAATTAATCATCAGAATCATGATAATACATCTGATTTGATTGATAAATTATTAGAAATATATATATATTCATTTCCTAATAATGATTTGCACTTATTCAGTGTTATATTTAAAAGATTAATGCCATTCATATTTAAATTATATAAATTAGGATGTAAAATATGTCCTAATAAAAATTGCATTTCAACAAGATTAATACACAATATATTCAAAAATATAAGAGATTCAAAAATAAGAGAAACTTTATTTAAAATATATTTGGAATATTTTAGTTTAAAAATATATGAAACAGGAAATCCTATAGAATTATTTAATTCAGAATCCAATAGCCCTTTTAATACTTCTATTACATTAAGTGAAAGTATAAATAATATAACAATATTAAAATCAATATTTTTTAATTTGTTGGATTGTGTTCATGATATAGAATATTATAAAAATAAAATAATTCCATTGATTATCGATTTTTTGCATTTGTCAAAAGGCTCTGAATATTATGGAAATTATATTTATATTTTGAGATGTCTTTTTAAATATTTAAAAACTGCAATAACTGCTGCACAAAATCCTTCAGGAAATGATAGAGCTGAAAAGAGTCAAAAATTGAAATTAAGTAATGATTTTAATATAGAAATTAATTATATTTTATATGCAATTATAAAATATTTAGTAAATATAAAAGAAAAAACACCCTTCTTAAGTGATTTAATTTCAGAGATAATAATGACAATGCCAGTGAAATTCAAATTTTTATCAGAAATACCTCATTTAATCTTCCCTTCTTTAGTAGATTCATTATGCAATGGCTCTGAAAATATTCAACTTAATTTAATAAATTTAGAAAATTGGATGAATATTTATGTTAAGCATCCAGAAAATGTCGTGCCTTTTATTCAACAAAATTTAACTAAAATTGCAGATTCATTATCAGGTAATTTATTACGTCCTTCAAATATTAATGTTTGCTTGACTTCATTAAAATGGCTATCAAAATTAGGAGGAAAAGGAAGAAATTATTTAAAAAAAAAGAAAATAAATACAAAAACTTGTCCTACTCAGATATTAACAATGAAATTAAAAGAAAAAAATAGTAACAGAACTTTAGATTTTATTCTAGATAATATAATTGATATTGATGTTGATAATAGTATTAATTGGAGTAATAAGACTTTTCATAAAAAAAGTGTTACATCATCTGATAAAAAAATAATATATAATTATATTGAAATATATAAAAATTGTTTGGTTGCTTTTTTTAATAGAAAAATTGATTATGAATATATGATTGAAGTTAAAAAAAGTATTATTGAAGGTATTAATTTTAATGAAGAAGAATTTAGTTTAGGCCATTCTTTTAAAACTATGAATGAAAAAAATTCAAAAATAAAGATTAATAGTTTATTTAGGAAAAAAGAGCATTTCATAATTGGGAAAATAATAACAGGATTCTTTTTGATTAACTCTGCATATATTTCAATACAAAACAATCAAAAAGATCAAAATTTTCAAGGAAATAACTTAATGAAATTTATAAGCGATTACTTTCTAATGATCTTATTATCAAAAGAAAAAAATAATAAGAATATGTTATTATTTGAAATTGATCCAATTATGTTTATTGATGAAATGATTCAATTCTTATTTAATAGCAATCCAACTATAATTAGAAATACAAATGTTCAATTGACTGATTATTCACTAAAAATAATAAACAATATAATTGATTCAATAAATTCATTTTTTGACAACGACATCAAAATAATAAAAAATTTAGAAATAGTAGATATAATATATATGAAATTTATAAATTGTTGCTATGTTAATGAATCATTAAGAAAGGATTCTGGATTAATGTTATTAAAAATACTATTACAAAAATTTGACAAAATTATTAATTTTAAATATCTTAAATATTTTTTTAAATGTATTACAAGTGCTATATGCCAATATCCAAATATTATTAAAATACAATTTAAAAAAAGTTCTAATATTTTAGTAGAAGTAATTGATTCTTTAATTAATATGTTTGCTATAAATGATGAAAATTATTGTAAATTGAATGAAGAGGATCTAAAGGAAAATTTAGATAATAAGAAGGATGGGAATACATTACTTGATAAAGAAAAAGAGGTTATCTTTAATGCAAAAAATAATTTTATAATGCTTTTTGATTTTATAAGATATAGTTTTGATGAAATCATAGAAAAAATTGACATACAAAATGATTATACAAGAAATTTTGGTGATTATTTATTAAATAAAATAATTGGAAAAATTCCTCAATTTAAGAAAATGTTACCAATATTATTCCAAATAGATATAAATAATATAACATTAATTGAATTTTATAAGTATTTTATGCAAGTTAATATTAATTTAGATTATAGACAAATAATATCAAATTGCAATAACAATATAAGTAATAATGAAATAAATATGGTTAATTCCAATAATCTTATTCTTCCAAACTTTAATTCAACAAAAATATATAAAAAATTAGGTATTATTTTTAATGCTTTAACAAAAAGATTAGGCTTAAGAGATAAAGCTTTTTCAAATTTAATAGCATATTCTGATTCATTAATTAATATTTTTAGGCACTGTCCTATTTTAATAGAAGAATATATTTTTTCTGAAAAAAATAAAAATATGAATTTATATTTGGCAGTAATTAAATCTCTATATTTTAATATATTAATAAGTTATTTTAATTATTGTGAAATTTCAATATACTTCAAAGGTGCGAATCAATTTAAAACAAAATTAATATATTTATTTATGGAGCAATTACTGGTTGAAAGAAATTTGAAATATTCATATAAAATAAAAGAAAGTAATGGAAAAGAAATTACAATTGAAAATGAAGTGAAAGAAGAATATATTGAATTTATTGAAAAATATATTTATGAGCATGAAATTTATAAGAATGAAGTAGATATAAGAAATTATTTAATTGGTGAATTATTTGAAAATTTAGGATTAAGAATTAATATGGTCAGTAAATATATTAATTTATTAAATGATTTATTTAATAAATTAAATTTTAATGAATGCTCACAAAAAGAAAGAGAAGAAATTTCTATATATAAAAAGAAGACTGCTAAATTAATATTTATTCAAATATTTAATTTAAATTCAGCTACAATAATAAAACAATCAAAAAGATTTTTATATGATACGTTTAAAAATGATAATAATTTAAGAGATAAAATTTATGAAGAAAATTATAATAAAATAAATAATTTGATTGAAAAAATAAATGAAAATGAGATTAGGGAATCAAATTGCTCAATAAATCAAGACATCATTACTGGCTTAAATATAGATCTTATTAATGCTTTATTAATTATATGCAAAACTATGAAATTAGATGATAAAATGACTACTATTTTAGTAAATAAAATTTTTGTTTTTGATAAAATACCACCAGATAAAAATGAAAAAAACCAATTTATATTATTTTATGGATATATTTCATTATTTTTATATATTGATAATATTAAAGAAGATATTTTAAATATTATTTTTAAACAATTATTGAATAGGATTAAAGATATTATTATATATCATCCAATAAATTTATTAAATTTCAACCAAACAAAATATCATTATCAAATAATAAAATTAATAACAAAATATAGACAAAATTTTAGTAGATTTATATTAAACTATATTTGCAATAAAACTAAAAATAGAATTGAACAAAAAAGTGTATTTATATTAATTAAATTATTAGTAGGTGATGATAAAAAAGCTTTAATATGTGAAACTCTTTTCATAGAGATCATGAATAAAATAAAAAATGAAATAATTGTGGATAAAGATATAAAAGAAATAAAAGAAAATCTAGAAATATTAGTATATTTATTGAAATTATGTAAAATAATTTCAATCTATTCTCCAATTTATTTAAAAAGAACTTTATTGCTTGAAATTATTGATGATTATATTAAAAGAATAATAATAGATTATGATAAAAATTATGAAATATTACAAGAAAATATTTATTATGATAAAGCTATGAAATATTGGCTTGATCTTAATAAAATTTATATTGAAAATTTCAAAGATCAAAATAAATGTTTATTGTCTTTATTCTTTTTTAAATCTATGAAAAATGTATCAAATATAGAAAAAAATAAAATTGTAATATTTGTTACTTATCGTTTAAGTATTAATGCTAGTGATAAAAATGCTGAAAAAAAGTTTAAATCTATAATGAATGAATTTATTAAATTAGATAATGAGACAATAAAATATTTTGATCTTTTTGTGGAATATTTAATAATTCCAATGATGATAAGATATCTCAAAAATAATAATTTTTTCAAATATTTTTCTGTTTCTTTTAATAAAGATAATTCAGTAAAAATCGATAAAGCCGATAAAAAAGAAGATGTAAATAATAATTTCAATAATGGTATTAAATATGATGAAGAATTTTTATTAAATCTATTAGAAAAATTATCTTTAAGATTATATGATATTAAATTTGATACTGAAAAAAAAGAAGAAATGAAATACAAATTAATATCTTTATTAATTATAGTATATCTAGAATATTTAAATAAGAAAGATGGTAACAAAGATTACAATGATCAAACAAGAAATATTTTTTATACAATTCAAAATATATTAAGTCATTCACCTTATTTAAAAGATAAAGAGGGTTTAGGATTATGGAGAATATATCTTTTATTAGATATATGCTTGTTTTCTGAAAGGGAAGCAAAAGAAAATAATATTAAAAATATTTCTAATTTTTATAAGAATTTAAATGAAGATTACTCAAATATTGAAATTATAGCATACGAATTAATATTTCCATTTTCTCAAACTGATAATGCACTAGAGCAATTAATTATATATTATAATAGTGAAGGAAATATCAGTGGCACATTTAATCTTTTGAAAATTATATTAAAATTTCCTAATATAATTAATAAGGCAAAGGATTCTACTATTATATTTTTATTAAATTTTATATATGACATAAGTTCCAAATTATCTAAAAATAATGTAGTTCATAGAAAAATTTTAGTTCAATCATTAGGATTAATAGTTTCATATATATCTAATCAAAGAGAAATGTTTAATAAAGGAGATAAAGAAAATATGAAATGCAAAAGTATATCAGATTTAGATAATGCAGCATTTAATGTGGGGTTAAAATTATATAAAATATTATTTTTTTCTAATAGTTCAAATGATAAAAACGAAGATGATAATTTTGAAATTCTTAAAAAATTAATTGTATATTTTAGAGAAATCCTTAATTCATCAAATGATTTCCAAATGGTTATTCCCTTAGTTGACCAAAAATCAATAGATTCCATTAGAAATATTCATATCCATATTCAATTGTTAAGAATATATGTTTTTAACGTTAAAATTGATTCAATATATAAAAATATAGATTTATACTTTAAGATATACAAAGTATTGAATGATAATAATGTAAATTATAGGATTTTTAATGATTTTGCTTTCGTATTTCGACTATTAAATGATGATAAATTGCTTATACAGTTAAATAGCAAAGAAAAGCCTAATGAAAAATGTTTTATAGCTCATAAATTGTTAATGCTTGACTATATTGAGGTTTTAATAAAAGATATGAATAAAAAATGTACTAATTATGATATAAAAGATTTATTTGTTGGGTATAATAAAAGTATTGAGAAACCTTCAATTTTCCATGAAAATATAATAAAAAGAATGATTACTTATTTAGTAACAAATAAGTTATATACTGATAGAAACCAAAATATATATGAAAATCGTATTCCAATAACTACTTCTACAGCAGTAAATGAAGCTCCACAAAGTAATAGTAATAATCAACAACAACAACAGCAGGCACAACAAACAATTCAATTCCAACAACAACAGATGAGAAGTAATCCTGCAAATAATCAATTTCAACAACAAAGCATTAATGATAAATGGTTAGAAACGTTTCATATAAATGATTTTAAATATTTTATATTTATTAGAAAATTAGTAGAAGATTTTTATAGTAATAATAATACTAATATTTCATTAGAAGATAATGTTTTAAAAGAAAAATTAGAAAAAAGATTAAAATCCTCTCGAGAGAATTTAGATAATATTCATTCTATTACTTATTCTTTTTTTGAAAATTTTTATTGCTTTACACTATTTTTTTTAAGAGAATATAAAACCCAATACGAAATTTATTATAAAAAAGGATATCTTAATTATTTGAATATTATTAATAAAGATATTAGAGAATATTTTGTTACAAGCCATAATTTTTATTTTAATTTAAGAGATTTTGAAGATTTAAAAAAAATAAAAAGTGAGCAAATAGAATGCATATTACATGATAAAGAAAAAGAGAAAGAAAAAAACAAAATAGTAATTTCGATTAATAATATGCTAATTGTCTATCCTGATATTATATTAAGTGGATTTCTTTTTTTCTTTCAATGTGATGAAATTGTTGAAAAATATTATTATATTCTGTTAGAATTGTTTTTCCATTTATATAAATTTTTCAGGGATAAATTCTATGATCCATTATTAGAGCATTTATTAAGCAAAATCATGGATAATAAAATTTTAAAAGATAAAACTGAAGAAAAAAATAGATTTATGTTTAAAATATTAAATTGTTTAGAGGTTTTAAATACATTCAAATTAATACGAACAAATGAAAATATTTTAGAGCTATTTATATATTATTTAAGAAGTAATTTAAATTCTCCAAATTTTAATAAAAATGACCCTAATGTAATAAAATCTTTACGTATTCTTTTATTCAATTCTTCTAAATTAGAATTACAAAATAGGAAAAATATTTTTGAATTAATAAAATCATATATTGGTTATAATCTAATAGATAGTCTAAAATGGATATTCACATTTGACATCGATGAAGAAGATTTTGTTTATCCTTTAATTTATTGTGAATCTATTCCATTAAGTATAGATTTTTTATTATCTCATTTTCAGGAAGGAGAATCTTTAAATATAAATATCAATAATTTTTCAAAATATAAAGCTTTAAAGAAATATGATGATAATAATGAAGATAATAAAAGTATGGAAATAGAAAATAATAAAAATAATGAAATATATGATAAAAATAGTTTCATCAAAAATATGGTCGATAATTGCAATTTAATTACTAAAAAGAAAAAATATGACGAATTATTAGATTTAATAAGAGTAAATATATTATCAGATAATGCTTTTTGCTATAAAATATTTGTTATTATCTTTTCACAAATTTGGAAAATATTAACTATGAATGAAAGAGAAACATTAACAATATATATTAATGAATTATTGTCAAAGTACTTAGAAAAGCAAAAAGATAAAAATAATCAAATAATAAATCTTTTATTTGAAACTTTTAGTCAATGTAGTCCCCTAATTTATATTAAGCCTATAATAATGCAATCATTAATTCCATATCAAAATTTCTGGAGTACAAATATATTATATTTAGAAAATTTATTGATGTCAGGAATTGATATACCAACTTCATATAATTCATTAATTAATATTTTTTATCAATTGAAAGAAAATGAATTATGCAACGGGCTGAATTATTATTTTTCAAATAACAAAAATTCTAAAGAAGCATTTAGTGATCTACAATCAAATAATTTTATAAATGCAGAAAATATTTATTATGAATGCTTTAATAAATTTAAAAGTGAAATTTTAGATAAAATAAATATAGATTTTATCAACTTTGATAGCACAAATGGAAATATTATTTCAAATGAAGAATTTGATATATTCAATGATTTGTCATCTTGGGAAAATGGCTTGATTGAATGCTACCAAAATAATAATAAATGGGAAAATATTATAAAATTAAGTGATATAAATAATAACAATGATTTAAAACTCAATGGATTATGGTATTATGGAAATGAAAAATGGAAAGATTTAGATTCTTTTGTGACTAATGTTCAACAATATATCAAACCTGAAAAATATAATTTAAGAAATCCATATATAGTTCAAATAAATGATATATATAAAATATTTACAAATGAGCAAAATATCAAAAATATGAACAGTGATAATAAATATCAAAATACATGTATGAATTGCATAAAAACTATATATCAAGATTTCAGTATTTTCCATCCTAAAAATTTAGAAAATATTGATTATTATTTTTTCCTTATTTTCCAATTAGCAGTCGAAGCATGGGAAAGCAATAATACATTGCATGAAACACTTAAAAAAATAAATGAAGGAAGTAAATGTAATTTTAAAGATAATTTATTATTATGGAGAGAAAGGCTACCTCATTATTGCGAAGGATTTAAATCATTAAAAGCTGTTTTGGAACCAAGGAATTATTTGTTTAAAACATTAAAAAAATTATTTGAATCTAATAATGATTTAAATTATTCTAATTATACTGATAAAATATGGACTGATATGATTTATATGAAATATTCGAGAAAATTGAATTTAGTTGAAACTTTTTATGATAAGTTAAAAATATTTGAAGAAGAGAATGACCAATATATTAAAACATATCCTTATGAAATATATTGTAAAGATATAGAATATATCAAATTTATAAGAAATAATATTCATAATTATGATTTAGGAATTAAAGTATGTAATGATTATATTAACAATTTTACTTCTATAAGGGACGATAAAAATAAAGATTTTTATTCATATGTCATAAATAATTTCAAAGAGCATAAAGCCTATTTTTATTATAAAAAGGGAAATATTTTAGAAGCACATAAACTATTCACTGAATCTTCCATATATAAAAATAAAGAATCAACAGATTATCATTTATATTATGATTGGTCTGAAATGTGTGAAAATATATCATATTTAACAAAAGAAGAAGAAGAAAGTACAGAATGGTTTGAGAATACTATTCATAATTTTTTATATACTATTATTTATAAATTAGATAAAGCCAAATATATTATTCCAAGAATGATTACTTTCATTAAAGAATTCAAAAATGAAACATTAAAGAATAGATTTAATGATGAAATAAGTGAAATTCCACCTTGGATTTGGATTTTCTGGCTCCCTACATTATTTGAAAATTTCATAAATTATAGAAAAGATGATAGTAAAAATGATTTCTTCTTTGTTATTTTAAAACAAATTGCTCTTAAATATAAACAAATTTTTTATTATCCTTATTCAATTCATGAAGAAAAAGTAAAAAGTGATTCTTCTCCAATTAATGCAAAATTCAAAGAATTAAAAAATATTATTTATTCTGAAAATAAATATGATTATTGTATTGATAAAATGCAGGTAATAATTAATGAACTAACAAAAAAAGAAAAAGAGAATATGGAAAATTCATTAAATTCAATATTAAGTTTATGTGAGATGTACACTTTTAAGAACCAAAAAATGTCTGAAGTTAAAATACTTTTCGAAAATGTAGCAAAAGTATTAAAAAATTATCCTGGTTTAACTCAGTTTAGAAATAATATTGAAGAATTAATGAAAAATTCAGAAGTGACAAGAAATAAACTAAGAGAATGCGTTATAAAAAATAAATATTATTTACATAATTTAATAGTGACAGAAAATAAATATAAAAAATTAATTGAATTGTGTGAAGAAAAAATTCATAATATCGATTTTAGTAATATAGAATTGCCAGGATACTTTAATAATAAAATTGAGGAACCAACTGAAAATAATATAATTTATATTTCCAAGTTTGAAAGCGAATATTCTCATAAATTTATTACTGATCCCAGACCAAAAGTATTAATAAAATGCTCTAATGATAAATTATATAATTTCATTATTGTAAATCAAGACGCTGAAAAAAATATTGATATGAAAATATATATGATGCAAATTTTATTCAATTCAATATTTGCTAAAAATTATCAAACATATAAAAGAAAAGTTTGTTTTATTACTCCAATAAAGTATCATATTAGTCCAAAAATAAAGATAGTTGAAGAGGATATTTATAATAAATATAATATGGAAGAAATATATGAATATTGTTTACAAAAAAGAGGTTATTCTCCAAAAATATCAAATCAAATATTTGAAGAAGAAGCCCAAAAATGGAATGTAAATACTGATTTAGTTTATTATAGTTCAGAAAATAATGAAAAATTATTTTATAAAATGTGTAAAATAATACCACAAGATTCATTAAAAAATTTCATACATAAATTCATTTTAACAAGCGAAGATATTTTACTTTTCAGAAAACAATTTACAGTTTCTTATTCGATTAATAATTTATTAAGTTTCATTTTTTCAGATAATATATTATTAAAAGATATATCATTCAGAAAAGAAAATGGATTTTGCTCATTTAATAGTGATTTGACTTTATTTACTGATAATGAATATAAAGAAATAATTGAGCAAAAAGATGGAACTCCTCTTAGATTAACTAAAAATATTAGTTTTTTTATGTCTATAACTTCTATATATGGAATAATACCAGGAATATTTTATTCATCTTGTGAAGCATTACTTAATAAGCCTAAAATTCTTAAAAGCATTTTAAAATTAAGTTTAGATAATAATAATGATAATAATAGTTCAAAAATAGATAAAATCGTTAATAACTATACTAATAAATTTAAATTTATACTTAATTTATATGAAGATAATAATCAAAATATTCAAAAAATGAAAAGTGATACTTTTATTGGAAAAGAAAATCAAAATGAAATAAGAGATTCTAGAAATAATTATAATGATGATGATAATAAAGAGAATAAAAATAATGATACTAAAAGAAGTTCAATGAAAATTATTTATGAATTAATTAATAATTCAATGAATAATAATAATCTCAAAAAGAAAACTATTGATTATGAAGCTTGGTTTTAAATAAATAATTAAATATTCATTAAAAGCATTTTAATTCAAATTTTATTTTTTTTAATCATAAATATTTTCAAATAAAATAAATTTTTAATTTAAATAAAATATTAATTTATTTTTATTAAATTTAATTTTAATTTATTAATTAAACATTATTATTTAAAATTATTTATTTTTATTTAATTTTATAAAATAAAAATAAATAAATTTATGGGGATTGGGGATTGGGGATTGGGGATTGGGCCCAATCCCCAATCCCCAATCCCCAATCCCCAATCCCCAATCCCCATGTTTTTAATATAAAAATTTTTCAATCATTAATTAAAATTATTATATAAATAATAACATTAAAATTAAATATTTATTAAATAAATTAATATATTTTAGAGTATTAATTTTATTTTTTGATATTAGAAAGTAACTGTTGAACTTCACTTTGTACTTCTTTTAATCCATTTAAACTTAAAGTGCCTATTAGTAACTGAATACTTTCCATAATCTTTTTATTATTTTTTTTATTCTCTGAAATATATATATCTTTATTATCTTCATTCTCTTTATTCTCTTTATTCTCTTTATTTTCTCTAATTTTTTTATTACTATTTCCATTATTATTTATCATAAAAGAATTATCTTTTTTATCCAATACTTTTTTATTATAAGTTTGAGCCGTGAATCTCTGATAAAAACTTCTATTTAAATCTTTTCCCTTTGATACCGATTTTCTTTTATCTTCTTCGTCTTCATTATCAAACTGTTGATATTTCAAATATGTGCTTTGATTTAATTTAGACATTCCATTTTTATAATTGCCGATAATTTTCTTTTTGTATCCAGTCTTTTTTATATTTGAATCCATATCATTAGAAAAAATTCTGAAAGACAAAGAGGTCGGAAGTGTTTTAAACCTATCATCATCTTCAATTCTCGAGGTTGTCAACGCATTATTATTTTCATTATTCATTAATTCGTTGTCATTTCTATTACTATTAATTTGCCCTATTTGATTCTGGTTTTTATTATTCTTACTTTTTCTTAACTTAAAAAATGTTCCTTCAGTTTTTTTCTTTCTAAATGATTTATTAAATATTTCTAATGTTTTTGCACTAATTTTTGGATTTCCCACTTCGGGGTCCACTATGCCATAATTGTTGTTTTCGTTCCCATTTTCATTTTTTTTGGGGGGGACAGCCCCGGGTTCAGGGGCTGCCAGGGTATCTTTATTATCATTTTTCATATTTGATATCTTGTATCCGGTATTTTTATTCTTATAAGTTGTTATTATTTGTTTTCCAACTCCACTTATTTTTTGGGCTTTGCCTTTTGTTATTACAAAATCTTTGTTATCATTTTTTGTTGATTTTATTTCTTTTTCATCTAATATTTTTAATTGGGGTAATATTTCTATTATTTTCTTTGGATATCCGGGCTCATTTATTATTGGGTTTCCCTTCAGAACTAATTTTTCTAATTTTTGACAATTTTTTAAGTTTTCAATCTGGGAAAAATCACTTATTTGATTGTCGGATAAATATAATTCTTTTATATTTTTCATATTTTTGAATATTGATATATCCTTGATTTGATTCATGCTTAAAGATATTGTTTCTAATAAGGGTAGTTTCGATAATATTGATATGTCTGATACTTGAAGACCCCATAAGTTCAATTGTTTTATTGATTCAGGACTTTTTGAATTTGCTCTGCTTAAAATTGTTTCAAATGTTAATATTTTTGACATTAATTTTTAAATTTTTAAATATTTCTTTATAATTCCAATAATAATACTTTTAAAATAAAATATTTAACTTATTTTATTTTATAAATATAATATTATTAAATTCATATGAAATTAATGGGGATTGGGGATTGGGGATTGGGGATTGGGGATTGGGGATTGGGCCCAATCCCCAATCCCCAATCCCCAAATCACCCAT
>Ga0247611_10006593_pt1 | contig 14827 bp, 15 predicted proteins | sample 177DNAGHGhighgp2_FD_192422 | JGI IMG/M metagenome (GOLD analysis project Ga0247611, IMG submission 192422) | Sheep rumen microbial communities from Palmerston North, Manawatu-Wanganui, New Zealand - 1770 DNA GHGhigh gp2 | ecosystem: Host-associated > Mammals > Digestive system > Stomach > Rumen...
CGGATACAACAAGTTCCTTGAGATAAGCAAGGACGTCACGGTTGAGATCAGCGAGCAGAAGATAGCTGAGGACACACGCTGGGACGGACTCAAGGGATACATCACCAACACCGACCTCGCCCCAGAGCAAGTGGTGGAGCAATACCACGGACTGTGGGTGGTGGAGCGGGCTTTCCGCGTATCAAAGGGCATACTGGACGTGCGCCCCATGTTCCACTTCAATCCGCGCAGAATCGAGGCGCACGTATGCATCTGCTTCGTGGCATACAAAGTCTATAAAGAACTAGAGCGGCAAATCATGCTGGCCGACATACCGCTGAGCGTGGATAAAGTCATTGACATAGCCAGGACCATCATCACCATGCGCATCCGCATGCCCGAGAACGGCGGCTTCTTCACCAAGACCATGTTCCTGACCGACCGCCATAGGTCAATCATGCCACTTTTCGATGACAATTGGGCTCAAAACTGATATTGGGAGGCGCATAGCCGAAGTCAGGACATACGCAAGGGCGTGAACACTCTTTGCGGGCAGGTGCGCATGCTGGGTCTTGACCCGTCCGACGGCAAGGTGTATATTTTCGTTGACTCGAGCCGCAAGGTGATGAAGATTCTGCATTGGGAGCACGGCGGCTATGTGGTGTACTACAAGCGGCTTGAAACATCGGGGTCTGACCCCATTGTTTCAAAATTTGCAAAAAAACCTGCAAAGTGATCAAAAATGAAACATCGGGGTCTGACCCCATTGTTTCAAAACGTGCAAAAAAACCTGCAAAGAGGCCAAAAATGAAACATCGGGGTCAGACCCCATTGTTTCAAAATTGGCAAAAAAAGCTGCAAAGTGGTCAAAAATGAAACATCGGGGTCTGACCCCATTGTTTCAAAATTTGCAAAAAAACCTGCAAAGTGGCCAAAAATGAAACATTGGGGTCTGACCCCATTGTTTCAAAACGTGCAAAAAAACCTGCAAAGTGGTCAAAAATGAAACATCGGGGTCTGACCCCATTGTTTCAAAATTTTCAAAAAAATCCCCTGCAAAGAGTTGCAGAGGATTTTTCATGCCGTCTAAAGCTTGTGATTAGTCTTCTTTGTCTTTCTTGCACTTGCAGCAGATGGGGTCGATAATCATCCAGATGCAAGCTGCGAGAGCGGCACCCACGAATGGGCCCACGATGAATATCCACAGGTTGCTCAAAGCCTCGCCACCCTCAAACACTGCTGGTGCGATAGAACGTGCGGGATTTACCGAGGTGCCAGTGTAGCGGATGCACACTAGGTGCACGAGCACGAGCGACAGACCAATGGCGAGACCGGCAAAGTTGTTGGTAGCGCCGTTAGTCTTAGCCGTAGCACCAAGCACTACGAGCACAAACACACAGGTGAACACGATCTCGGCGATGAGGCCGCCGGCCATCTCCACACCTTCCTGCAGGTTGTTGGCACCAGTGCCTTCAAGACCGCTGTTGGTGGTGAGCAGGTACAGGATTGCCGAGCCAATGAAGGCGCCAATCACTTGGAAAATCATATACATGGCGCAATCCTTAGCGCTGATGCGCTTGGTGAGGAAGCATCCCAGGGTGATGGCAGGGTTGATGTGGCAGCCACTGATGCCACCGATGGTGTAGGCCATCGCCACTACTGCTAATCCAAAGGCAAATGCAGTGCCCACCACAGCGGGGATGTTGTTAACAGGATCACAACCAAGGCTCACGGCGACGCCGCAGCCCATCAACACGAGCACCATAGTGCCCACCATTTCGGCTAAATACTTTTTCATATAAAAACAGATTTTAAAAGTTGGTAATATGAGTGAATGATTAAATTATTGTCGTGTGGTGATGTGGTAGCAGGGTTGCCCGCGCTCAAACTTGACGTAGCAGCGACCATCGTCACGCAGTTCCTTAAGGGTCTCGCCCAGGATGTTGAGGAGCACTCGGTGGGTGGCGTCGGCCCCTTCAAAGTCGGGCACGCTGTCAATCTTCTCAAAGCAGTTGTAGGCGATGTCGAAGGTGGTGCCATACATGTGGCAGCTGTTCCTGACGGCGTTGCGGTTCACGCGGCGCAGCCGCCGCACGTCGTCGCTGGTGCGCAGCATCGAGGTGACGATAAACTGATATTGCGCCAGCCCTTGTGCTTGCAGCTTGGCCTGGAAACGGGTGGCGATGGTGTTGAGCAAGTCGCTGGCGCTCGGGGTGAGGTAGGGCACCGAGTGGGTGAGGCTATCGACCCTGAAGGCGCGCGACGACTCTATCTTTATCAGCTGCGAGGCGATGCTGTCAACGCCGGCACGGGTGCTCAGCGGCACGATGCCAAACTGCTGAGCCGCAACAATCTGGGTGTCGTTCACGTCCTTGAAGCGATACAATGCATTGAGGCCGGCGCTGCCGCCTCTCACCTCGACGCGCTGCACCTGTGAGCCGGGTTTGCGGGTGTCGTCATGACCGAGTGGAATGGCATAGCAAATTACCACGAGAAGCGCCACCAGCATTACCGACAAAATGGCCGTTACTCGCGTGATAGTTCTGTTGTGCTTGCCTTTATTCATAGTGCAAAATTACAAAAAATGGATAAAAACACATAATTTGTGACGAATTATTTTATCCGTTGGGCTTATTTTTATACTTTTGTGCAAGATTTCATAGGCGCTCGGGCAAGCAAGCTTGCAGTTTAGTGGTTAGTGTTGAGAGAGACAACACTAGCGAAGCTCCAAAACCAGCGAAGCGGCACAACCAGCGAAGCGCCAAAACCAGCGAGCCGAAGGCGAGCGCCAAAACCAGCGAAGCGCAAAAACTTATAACTAATAAAATAATGGACAGTTTAGACTTGACATTGGCCAAGAAACTATTGAAGATAAACGCGATAATGCTCCAGCCCGAGCGCCCCTTTGTGTGGGGCAACGGCTGGAACGCGCCCATCTATAACGACAACAAGATAGTGCTCTCTTACCCCGACATGCGACGCTTTGTGAAGGTGGAGCTCTCCAGGCTTATCCTCGAGCACTTCCCCGAGGCGCAAGTGGTGGCAAGCGTGGCAATGGGCTCTATAGCGATGGGCGCTCTGGTGGCCGACACGCTGGGGCTGCCATTTGTGTATGTGCGCGACGTGCCCAAGGACCATGGCTTGGAGAACCTCATCGAGGGCAATTTCGAGCCTGGACAGAAGGTGGTGCTCATCGAGGACTTGGTCTCTACAGGCTCTAATGCTCTAAAGGCACTGCGCGAGATGCAGCTCGCCGGGGGCGACGTGATGGGAATGGTGGCGATGTTCACCTACGACTTTGAGCCGGCTGTAGCAGCCTTCAAGGAAGAGGACCTGAAGCTCATCGCCCTCACCAACTATCACGCCATGATAGAGGCTGCACTGGCAACACAGTATATCAAGGACGAGGACGTCGATACCCTCGAGCTCTGGCACGACAGTCCCGAGAGCTGGACACCGGCCGCCACCAAGCTCGATTAATCAGTAACCTACATATTTTAATGATAAAAAATGGAAACCTATAAAAGCGACCAATTTGTTATTGACCATAACATCAATTTAATTTACAGCAAGCTTAGCAATCCATCAATGTTCAGAGAGCAGATGGAGAAAAATCGTGACCGCATCCCCGACGAGGCTCGTGAGAACCTCAACAAGGTGAAGTTTGAGGACGACGGCATCAGCATCGACTCGCCCATGGGAGCCATGAAGCTCAGCGTGAGCGAGAGCGTGGAGCCCAGCTTAGTGAAATATGTGGCACAGTCGTCGCCAGTGCCCTTTGGCCTAGCCGTCAACCTCGAGGCCATCGACGACGACCACACCAGCGCCATCGCCGAGATAAACATAGAGCTCCCCATGATGCTGCGAGCCATGGTGGGAGGCCAGCTAAAAGAAGGCGCCAAAAAGATGGCCGAAGTAATCGCCAGGCTCCCCTACGGAGAGATGTAACCCGCCCTCTCCTTATTGATAGCAAAACATCACCAAACTAGTCGGAATGTCGATTTTTTTTCGACATTCCGACTAGTTTGAATTCTTATTGTGAGATTATTGTGTGTTGATGACTAAGTGGTGTAAATTGATAATCAGTGGTTTGTAGAGCTATATTTTGCAGGAAAGGTTATGTATGATGAAACTAGTCGGAATGTCGATTTTTTTTCGACATTCCGACTGGTTTGAATTATTTCACTTCAAAATAATGCCGTCCTTTTTCTGTAAAGGTGCTGCCCATTGATGTGCTACTTCTTTGTGTAGGTAGTTGCAGAGTCGCCTCCATCATCCAAGTTGTAGAGTGTCAGTTTCTTCCCGTCGTCACTTATAATGAACATTCGTGTGATTGTTTTATCATCAAAAAATACAGTTACCTCATTACCGTTAATTTTGTAGGTGAAATCAAATTGTGCCTCTTCTTTAGCATCCAAACTAGATGAGTACATAATCACTCTCTCATACCCAGTGCCATTACTTTTAAAACATACTATTTCATCATAGCTAACATCAGAGTTATTATTCTCATAATGATAAATCCAAGTTCCTATTATTGGGTCATCATCTTTACATGAGAATAATGTTGTGCTAATCACTGCCATCAACAGGATGGCAAGCAAAGTCTTTAAATCTGTTTTCTTCATGTTGTAAATGTTTTGGAGATTAATAATTATTTATATACTCGAGAGTTGGGAACCCGTCAGCACCAAATCCCCATTGTTCATATCCATCTCCTAATGCCGCAGCATTACTATTGAGAGTGTTGAGGAAGGATTGAGCTTTCATCTGCTTGGCGGTCATGCTATAATTAGTGCCTGAATTCCCACTATATCCAAATGCACGAGGACAAGAGGTTTCTAAGTAGTAATTGTTATATGCATCTGTGTCGTCCATAGAAGCAATGATCGCCCCAGAATTAACATTATTGCTGGTTATACCGTAATTCACACAATTGCTTATGTAAATCCAATTGCGATCTTTATTACCGAAAGATTGACCAAGAAGCCCGCCTGAGCGAGCAGTTTCAGTAAATGAAATATTTCCAAAATTAGCACAGTTCCTAATATAAAATCTACTTCCACCTGTGTCGTCACCGTAACATCCGTTTACCACACTACCTATTAGACCTCCAATGCCAAAACCACCATGACTGTTAAAAATGATGTCTCCATAATTTACGCAATTTCTTATTATAATATTTCCGTTGCTCTTGAGCTTTGGAGCAAACGAGTTGTTTCCTGTAATAATTACTCTTCCAGCAATCCCTCCAGCGGTACCTCCAATATCGGAAATTAATAAACCTTTAAACAGACAATTGCTTATTTCGCATATTTGATCATTATCTGGAAATTTATGATTCAGTGTAAAATATCCTACAATTCCACCCGTCCATGATTTTGCTACAATTGTCGTATAACTTATAATGTTTTGAATCATAGGATAATAAATAATGTCATTAATTTTTACGGTAAGTGCCTCTCCTGCTATAGAGCCATTATGATACCTTCCGTTAATATAACTATCATTAATAATCAAATTTTTTACAGTACCACTTAATCGTCCAAACAATCCAGATGCGTTGATACCTTGTTCATAGAGTAGCATTCCATCAATATATAGACCAGAAATCTTATGCATTCCACCATCTAGAGTGCCACAGAATGTGTGATTTTCATCAATTCCAATAGGAATCCATTGCTCAAAATTGCTGCCGTCGCCGTTGAGGGATCCGTCGGCATTGAGCACGTTTTTATTAAACCTGAGGTTGGCAGTTATTTTAAAGAACTCGTCGCGGTAGGTCATGCCGCTGTTCACATCATTGGCGAGTTTTCTTAACTCTGATGGCTTACTTATAATATATGGGTCTGATTCCGTGCCATCTCCTTGAAATTCAGTGGCAACTGTCCCGTCGTCATCTACTGTTGCGCCTTCCAAGAGATATCCATAAACTGCGGTGATGTCGGCAGCGGTGATGATTCCGTCGCCTGTCACGTCACCATGCAAGAGGTGAGAGTTGTCATTGGTGAGAAGCCAGTCATAGATGGCAGTTATGTCGGCGGCGGTAACATAGCCGTCACCATTCACGTCGCCATTCACGGTAGCCCAAGCGGAAAGAGGAGAGCCAAAAACAGTCATTAAAGTATAAAAGGCGAAATGCAAATGAAATTTCTTCATGCTGTTGCGTTTTTAAATGAGTTGATAAAAAGTTGAATTGATGGCTTTATAAAAAGTAAATATTGTGATCACATGAGTTAATGTCGCTAATAAGGCTAAAGTAACAATGAGGTTTGTTCTCATCGTCAAGTGGGTGTGTCAATATGTTTCACATTTTGCTTCTTGACACACCCACTGTAGCAAATGTTATCGGTCTATTGTGAGTGTCACAGAAGCTTGCGGTCGGTCAACGTTAAAGTTATGCCACGACTTTCGTCCTTTATAACGAGTTTCTGGCCATTGCACGAGACGATAGTGTAGGTCACTGTCTTTTGCTTTTTGTCGGTGAAGCCAACAACGGTGCCAGAGTTCCCGTACTTATCCGTAACGTGCACGCTAGTGTAATTAGCGGTGATTTTGTTGCCGTCAATGCTGTAATTGCCTTCGGCAATGACCCCCCATATATTATCTACCGTGTACATGTAGGTCACCTTGCCACTAGAAGCGAAATTAATCTCCTCGACTATCCACGGTTCATCTTCGTCATCAGTGAATAGTTCAGCATTAGTCCACCAGACACCCTTAACTAGTGAAGAGTAATCTGTATCAGGCTCATCGTCTTTGTCGTCGCCACAGGCGGTGAGAGAAACACTGATTACTGCCATCAACAGGATGGCAAGCAAAGTCTTTAAATCTGTTTTCTTCATGTTGTAAATGTTTTTGAAAATTAACCCGTTGGCGGAATTAAGCTAGCGCATACTTGATCTTACCAATGGGTCTGTTGTAAATTAAGTTTAAATATTGTGATACAGTAAATGCGCTCACTTTACTGATGATTCTTGTGAAGAATCCTACGTGCTGCTTTGCGTAGTTTCGCATGATGTTGAACTGGTCGGTGAACTGCGAGAAATCGGATTCAACTCTTTTTCTGACCTTAGCAAAAGGTTTGTAGAATGGTTTCCAGTTTTTCTGATTGAGGCGGTATGGCACCTCGACTTCGATGTGTGCACTCTCAAACAGATTAGTCAGCACTTCGGTGCGTAGCATTACTATTGAGAGCGTTTAAGAAGGATTGAGTTTTTATCTGCTTGGCGGTCATGCTTATCTATTATAGTATCCTATGACATAACATTTTCGCTTGTCCATCCATATTTGAAGAGAAAGGTCATAATTGGCAAGCACCTCATCTTCATATCTTTTTAAATAATTTTTCAATTTTGTGACTCGCTGGCGTTCCTCGCTTGTCAGACTGCTACCTTTACTGATTAGCATTTGGTACTCTCTGTTATAAGTCGCACATAGTGTAAATGCATTAAGATCTTGAGGGTTCTTTCCAAACATGAAATAAAACTCAATGGGGCATTTCAGCTCGGCATGAAAAACATTATTAGAATCATAGTATTCACTATAATTTGAGTATTGATTCTGGGCTCCATTTAATTGATAACCCGATGAAACTGTGGTTGTGCCATTTATGTCGCCGTGTCCAATACCAAACTCAAGGCTTCTATTGGGGAAGTCTTTGTGAAGCGTAGATTCCACCTTAAAAATCCAGTAGTAATTTAAATATGTCGCATTAACCTTGACATGCTTCGCGATGAGATTTTCCATCTCGCTCTGGGAGGGAAGTCCACTAGTCACATTATTGCCGGGCTCATCAATTATCGTGTTGTTATTGTCATCGGGAGGGCACGCTGTGAGCGTGAGCATCATGGCGAGCATCATTGCCGCCGCAGAAAGTTGTTTGATAATTCTCTTCATTGCAGTATTATTTTAGAAAAAGTTTTGTCAATTCCACTTGTATAGCACTACGTCCATATCATCATAGATAAGGTTGTTGCCGCTGATTGTCATCACCATATCTGAGCCAATAAACACTATGTCGCCAATAATGCGATAGCTGTAGGTGTGCTTGTTGCCGCTCCAATAGTACCAGCCACTGCGCAGCGGGAATGACTGTACTCGCTCGCCGTGATAGGAGTCATTAGAGTTACGGGTCACTCCATAATACACATCAACAGTGTTGTCGTTGACGAAATTAAATGCAGCTCTATCGCCCGTAGGAGTCATTTGATAATAGTAAAGCCCAGATAACCCTTTGTCATCGTCGTCGCCACAGGCGGTGAGCGAAACGCTGATTACCGCCGTCATCAGGATGGCGAGAAGTAATTGAAATTTAGTTTTTTTCATGTTGTTGCGTTTTTTAATGAATTCATGATATGTTGAGTCTCTAAAGAGTAAATATTGTGATCACATGAGTTAATGCCACTAATAAGGCAGAAGTAACCATGACGGCTCAAAAAAGCACGGCTACAACATCAAGCACATTATATCGACCGTATAAAGCTTGAGATATTATTAGGGCTATTTCTTGTTGATGTCGATATAAGTTGTCTTCTTCTCAGGCGAAAAAGTCACTAAATAGACATATTATAGTCCAAAAGCAATACCTATCATCCAGTATTTTTCTTCTCTAATTATTGAATAAATGAATTCACCAAATAACCGAAGGTTTCCAATTCCAATTGTGAGAAGCACATTAGCTTGAACATCGAAAACATCAATTTTTTTCTTCATTTCGCTCCATTTTATCTTTTCTCCCATATATTTTCCGCTACCGGTTATTGCATAGCTAAAAATTGGACCAGCATGAATGCCAATTTGAAAATTATCTGCTAGAGGCTCATATCCAACCCTTAAAGGGAGTTGTATGTCCCATTGCTCTGTTTCTATTCCCTGTCCATACCCACCAATGCTACTTGCAAACCAACCAAGTCCTGCGCTAATGGGTAAATTCTTTATTGCATAGTATTTCGCACCGATTTGCATACTCATAAGCCATGATTCCTTGAAGAACTTGCCTGCACCTTTTCCAGCATAATTTCCGACGCCTATTTTAACCCATGTTCCCCATGTCTTTTCAGCATGAGCTTCTTCTTGTTCTTCTTCTGTTATTTTTTGAATTTGCGACAGGTCTTTATATGGCACAGAGCTGTAATTCTCGCTCATTGTCATAATTCTCAGTTGTGTTCCTGGGCGGAGTGTGTCGTCATTCAGGTTGTTCCACAAGATGAGGTCTTTAACTGTCACACCATAGGTCTGAGCTATTGATGCAAGGGTCTCGCCTCTTGCCACAGTGTGGGTGAAAGTGCTGTTGTTGTTATTTATATAGGAATCTTGAAACTCATAATCGTAGTTGTTGCTTTGCTGTGGCTCTGCGTCCATAGTCTTGATCCATAGCTTGTCGCCAACTCTTATATTGTTGTCCGCCAAATTGTTCCACACGATAATGTCTTTAAGTGAAACGCCATAGAGGTTAGCAATAAACTGCATCGTTTCACCTTTTTCTACAACATGATAGTATTTTCCATCGTTGAAGCTTGAAGAGTTTGATGCGGTATTGTGAGTGATCTCGTTTGACGATTGAGATGAGGATGAGCGAGATGAGGCGTCACTTTTATATGTCGAGCTTTGAGGATTGTTGGAAGGGGTGCTATAGTAAGAATTGTTAGTGCTGGTAGTGGATTTGCTTTTAGTCGTAGTCTTGACCTTTGTGGTTTTTGCTTTTCTCTTTTTGACCTTTTGAGTGCTACTTGCGGTGATATTAGAAGAAAATGCCACCATACATAAAGCAATTGTGGTAATTACAATAGTGCGTTTCATACAGGATTTGTTAAATGGGTGTTATTCGGTTTGTATTTAAGAATTGCAGAGCGTGTGTCAAAATGATTCCATCAAGAGAACGCAGAATTTTTGCGCCCTGCTTGCGTGCTGAGCATTTTGACACACGCTCAAGAAAGAGTTATTTTACATAAACTTTTATATTCTGCCCTGGAGTGAGGGTGTTACTGTTGAGCTGATTCCATGTGATGATGTCACGCACCGTCACATTGTAGCCTTGAGCAATGCTCTGGATTGTCTCACCCTGCTTCACGGTGTGATAGAATAGCACGGTACCATTGTTGTTTTGCTGCTGGTAGTTCTGGTTGTTCTGTTGATTGTTGTAATTCTGGTTATAATTCTGGTTGTAATTGTTTTGTTGATAACCATTCTTCTGGTTGAACAGGCGTGTGGGCACATAGATTGTGGTGGTAGAAGGGGTGTAGATGTTGGCTGTGATTGTGCCTAGCAAGCCATCAACGAATGAGATTTTGTGGTTCACCTTGTAGCCCGAATAGTTCCCAACGATATCATTGGCTTCTAATTCAGTGTTAATGTTGGCAAGTCCACCAATGAGATGTGTGTTACGTTTTTTGTAAATCTGCGTCATTGGTTCATCTTTTCTTGCATCCCCCACGAGCACCGATGACGAATAGCAGGACGAAAGGGAAAAAGTGACAAAAGTCACAAAAACGATTCTTAAAAACAATTTGTTCATAATAAAAACAATTCATTGCCTTTTTAGATTCCTCGGATGGAAGGCGTGCATAAATAAAAAAGACGTGGGAATCTGTACTTTAGCTTACCCCGTCCTCTGGCTCTCGCATTGCCTCACTCCAGGATAAGCAACGCAGTTAGCCCACGTCAGTGTTGAATATATATGCTACATAGCACCACCTAAAAGGCAGTGTCTGGGCATAGTATTCACCCAACGTGGACGCCTACTTTGTTGCCGTATCTTCTGGAGTTTTAAGAATTTGCGAGATTCTGAGAACGGAAGATAACGCCGTTAGTAAACGTCCTTTACCAATAATGTCTTGACCCGCCGCCCTCTATTGGGCTAACTGATCAGTTGCAAAGATAATGATGTTTTATGGATTTTACAAGAAAGTGATGATTTTTTTGAGAAAAATGTGCTAAAATAATAATTATTGATTGATAAAACAAAGGGGGTCGCCGCTGGCGACAAGTGTGTAGTTGTCAAATACCCCCCTTGACACTTGTTCCGTCGCTACTGCTCGCTGCCCAAGTGTCAAAGGGGGGTACTCAGTGGTCAGCCTTCGGCTGAAATGCGCCTCATGTCGGACGTGTCGGACGGGTGGGACGGGGCGGACGGGGCGGACAGGTCGGATGTGTCGGACAGGTCGGACGGGTGGCACAGGTCGGATGGGTCGGGGCTATGTTTTTTGCTACTTAAGTTTCGCAAGTTGTTAACTTGCTCACTGATTGGTGAGTACTGATTAGCGATTAGTGAACAAAAAAGCTGTAACCCATAAAATTTCAAAGAAATTTCATCATTAATCACTAATCTTTAATCCCTGATCCTCAAGTTTCTAAAGTTTTAGAACTTTAGAAACTTGAATTTACTTGCTATTCGAGCTGGGCGGCGGCGAGGGTGAAGAGGGAGAGGCGTGCGGTGGGGAGGGCGGCCTTTAGTGCTGTGGCGCAGGCGAGCAGGGTGGAGCCAGTGGTGACCACGTCATCTACGATGAGCAGGTGCTTGCCGTCGAGTCCCTTGCAGTGGCGGCGGCTGGCGGCATACATGCCCTGGGTGTTGAGCATGCGCTCGGCGGCGTCTTTGTGGGTCTGGGTGGAGTGCTCGTGCACGGCTTTGAGGGCTTTCACCACTGGTTTGCCGATGGCGCGAGATATTCCTTGTGCAAGATATTGGCTCTGGTTGTAGCCGCGGCTGGCGAGCTTGGTGTAGTGCAGCGGCACGGGGACTATGGCGTCGATGTCGTCGAAGAAGTGGCTGGGGAGCATCTGACGCGTGGCACGCTCGGTGAGCCATCGCCCCAGGGTGGGCATGTTGCGGTACTTGATGTCGTGGAGAATGGATGCGTAGGGGTCGCTCTTGTGGTAGAAGAAATAGCTGGCGCAGCGTTCCACGGGCACCTTGCCCGCCATGAGCTGGTCGAAGGCGTTGAACGTGATGTCCTCGTAGTGAGTGCGCGGGATGTCCATCAGGCAGCGGCGGCACAGGAATTTCTCGTCGAGCTCTAGCGACTTGCCGCACACCGAGCAGGTGCGTGGCATGAGCACGCCGGCGGCACTGGTGAGGAGGTCTTTAATCGTCATTGGCTCGGGAAAAGTTATAACTGAATCTACTTTAAAAAGTGAAAGCACACGAATTAAACGAATTACAGCGAATTCTATTTTATTGATATTAAGTTTATTGGATTTGTCTTCTTTGGGTGTTTTGTGTGTACCTTAGTCGCAATTATATAAAACAATAATCACAGGGACATCTGCAAAAACCTGTGTTAGGTTGAGAGATAGGGCGTCGAAGATGCCGGGCGGGTCGGAGACCCGACTTCAATCGCAAGACCATGCAAGAACCCCAAAGGGGTTCGCAGCTTGGTCCCTGCTGAATCTTACGAAAAGTGCCTCGAAGAGGAACTTCAACGGCAGACATTTCATGTGAGTCTATAATCGTTCCACTCTAGCTCAGAGCGATCTTTCATCGTCAATATTGTTTTGTCTTGGCAAAAGTAGTGAAAATGATTTATATGGGCAACAACAGTGGTGATGAAGTTCCTCTAACGAGGCACTTTTTCATTAGATAGCACAAGGACCAAGCTGCGAGGGTCTTCGACCCTCTTGCATGGTCTTAGTAATAAATAGCCTCTATCGAGGCACTTAGCGTCTTCGACGCTCATGGACTCATCAACATTAAACACAGGTTTTTGCTGGTGCCCCAATCACAACATAATGACAACACTAATAACATATATTTTTGCTATATTATTGCTACCGTCACTCGGTGGAGGTGAGGTGCTCCAGGGCGCGGTAGATGAGGCTTGGCTCGAAGCCTCGTGAGCTGGCGAAGCGTAGCAGTGCTGCTCGCATCTGCTCTGCGGGCTTGCCGCTCAGGGTCTTGGCTTTGGCGGTGAGGGCGTCGTCGAGGATGGCGGAGTATTGCTCGTCGTCGATCTCGGCCAGTGCTGCATCGATGTGTTGCTGCTTAATGCCCTTGCCGCGCAGCATGTAGCCGATTTTGATGCGTCCCCAGCCGTTGAAGCGCAGCTTGTCGCGGCAGTAGGCGCGGGCGTAGCGCTCGTTGTCGAGGTACCGCTCGTGCTTGAGGCGGTCGATGATAGCATCGGCATCGCTAGGCTGTAATGCCCAGTCGTGGAGCTTGCGGCGCAGGTCGCCCTCGGCCTGTTCGCTGCGTGCACACAGCGTGGCGAGCCTCAGGAAGGCGTTGTCGGGAGTTATGGGTTTGCGTGGCATAGTCATGATGCTTTTATGTCGTTAATGCAATAGTTTAGGCAATGCCTTAAAGGCGAACAAAGGGATGTCGATAACCCCATTGTTGTTGCGTGGATGTGACAGGCTTGCCCTAAACGCTCAATGATGTGACTCGGTGTAAGGGAGTAGTCAAAGATTTGAGCCACGGTGAGATCTTGCTCGAGGTTCACATAGTACATATATTCAAAATATTGCCCCCCCCAATTCTTTCAGTAGCCAAGTCTTTCCTACTTGCCTGGCTCCTTGCAGTATTAATGGCTTGCGGTTTGTTCTCGCTTTCCATAGCTTTAATTGTTGCAAAAGCTCTCGTTCCATGACAAAAATCTTTTAGCGACAAAGATAATGCGGTTTTTTCTATCTGCAAAGCAGAATCACAGCATTCGGTCGAAAAATGTGATTTATTATCACGTTTTTCGCCCCAATAATGTGATTTTTGATCACGTTTTTCGCCTCAATAATGTGATTTTTGATCACGTTTTTCGCCAAAATTCCAAAAAAATATTGATTTTTGTGGAATTGATTCCGCAAAAAATGCAACTTTTATGGAATTTTACTCTTCTAATCGGCTTAGTAACTGTTCAGCGATTGCGTCGAAGACGCTAAATGCCTCGTTAGAGGCTATTTATCTTAAAGACCATGCCAGAGGGTCGAAGATCCTCGCAGCTTGGTCCCAGAAGAAAGCAATGATGGTGCGCCGTAGGCGAACTTCAACGCTAGCAGTGAGTTGCATCTATCTTTCAGTAAGTTGTCACTAGAAGTTCGTCTTCGACGCACTAAGCTATTGATGCAATTTGGACCAAGCTGCGAACCCCTGCGGGGTTCTGGCATGGTCTTACGCACAAAGTCGGGTCTTCGACCCGCCCAGCGTCTTCGACGCTCACAGTGGGTCAACCTAATCGCGCAAGAATCGGTGAATAGTTACTCGGCTTATTACAGTTTCTAGGCAGTTCTGTGGCTCACACCAGGTGATGGCGGTGTCGCGCTGTAGCCAGGTGAGCTGTTTCTTGGCATAGACGCGGGTGTTCTTCTTGATGCGCTCGATGGCGGTGTGGCGGTCCATAGTGCCGTCAAAATGGGCAAACATCTCCTTGTAGCCCACGGTGTTGAGCGAGTTGAGGTGTCGCAGGTGATAGACGCTGCGCGCCTCTTGCTCGAGTCCTTGCTCCATCATGGCATCGACGCGGCGGTTGATGCGGTCGAAGAGGGCAGGGCGCTCTATGTTCAGGCCCATCTTGACGATATTGAAGGGGCGTGGCTTCACGCGGCCTGTGCGCAGCGAGGAGTAGGGGACACCCGCCTGCCGGCACACCTCGATGGCGTGTATCACGCGCTTGGGGTTGAGCTTATCTACTTGCTCATAATACACAGGGTCGAGGCGCTTGAGCTCGCCAAGCAGCGGCTCCAGGCCTTGCTCTTGCCACTGCTGCCTCACTGCCTGTCGCACCTCGGGGCTGATGTCGGGGATAGGGTCTATGCCCCGGCATACAGCATCGACATACATCATTGAGCCACCGCACATCACCACATGGTCGCCCTTCGCCCACAGCTCTGGCAGCAGCGCCATGACGTCGGCCTCAAA
>Ga0247611_10006594_pt1 | contig 14825 bp, 13 predicted proteins | sample 177DNAGHGhighgp2_FD_192422 | JGI IMG/M metagenome (GOLD analysis project Ga0247611, IMG submission 192422) | Sheep rumen microbial communities from Palmerston North, Manawatu-Wanganui, New Zealand - 1770 DNA GHGhigh gp2 | ecosystem: Host-associated > Mammals > Digestive system > Stomach > Rumen...
TATATTTCACGTACGTCATGATCTTTTCTAATCTTATCGAAAAAGATAATATCAGTAGTTTCTTGTAATGTTAAAGTAGAATTCTCTATTGCATTTGAGTTATATACCATTTCAGGAACTTCAGAAATATTGATCTCTTGTAACGCTTTTTTGTTCTTTTTTTCTAATTTTCTATAAAAAGAGAATAGTTCTTCAATTCTTAATTTTATATCGTTACTAATTACCATTATTAGTATTTTTATATAAATATTTTAGCGTGAAAAATTTTAGATTTTTAATTTTTTCACGTTTGAAGTATAATGGTTTTTTTGAAAAATGCAAGTTTTAATATAGTTTCTTTATTCGCGTGATGAGTTTTTTTTATTTTTATGTTTAAATCATGTCTTGATATTTATCTACATTAAGTTATTTTTAATTATAGTTTTGCTCCTTTTTAAAGGAGCTGTCCGAAGGACTGAGGATTTTTAAATCTCCCGGCTTTCAGCCACCCTCTTTAAAAAGAGGGAAAATTTAAGAAATGTTTTTTAGTGTTTTAATTGTAATATGACTACGGCTATAATTTATTCATTTGTAAGTGTGCTAATAATCAGCTGTGTATCTTTGATTGGAATAGTTACACTCTGAATCTCTACAGAAAAGCTCAAAAAAATTCTGATTTATTTTATTGCATTTTCTGCTGGAACTTTGATGTGAGATGCTTTTTTGCATTTGTTATGAGAAACAGCAGAACAATATGGATATAATGAGCATATAGCATTATTCACTTTGTGATGAATTTTACTCTGATTTATAATTGAAAAAATAATCAACTGGAATCACTGCCATTTACCTATCACAGCAACGCATCAGCATTCATTTGCACAGATGAACTTGGTCGGAGATATGGTACATAATTTTATAGATGGATTGGTCGTAGCTTCAGCTTTTTTGCTTTCTATGCCAGTTGGAATCGCTACTGCATTAGCGGTTCTTTTGCATGAAATTCCACAGGAAATTGGAGATTTTGGAGTGTTGATTCATGGATGATATTCTAAAGCTAGAGCTTTAAAGCTGAATTTTCTTTCTGCTTTGACTGCATTTTTCGGAGTAATTATTGCCTTGATTTTGCAGAGATATGTGGAAGATATTTCAGCATTCTTGATGCCTTTCTCTGCATGATTATTTATATATATCGCATGAACGGATTTAATTCCAGAATTACATAAACATCCAAAAGTCAGTCAGTCATTATTGCAGGCTTTGTGTTTCGTGATTTGAATTGGAGTGATGTGTTTACTTTTGTTAGTGGAATAGAATGCAAAATTATTTGGATACAGTAGATGATAGAATTAAACAATATTTTTCTATTCTATCAGACGATAGACCAGAGTGGTTGGTTGAATTATTACAAGCTCCAGAATTATTACAGCAGCAATATATAAGCATAACATGTGGAACAATTTATTCTGATTTATTTCCAAGTAAATTTTTTTATTCAAGTTTGGATCACTCTATTTGAGTTGCACTAATTATTTGGAAATTTACTCATGATGAAAAACAAGCAATTTCAGGATTATTGCATGATATAGCTACGCCAGCTTTTAAGCATTGTATAGATTTTTTAAATTGAGATCATGAAAAGCAGGAGAGTACGGAAGATTTGACTACTGAGATTATCTCTAATTCTGAGGTAATAACTTCGTATTTGAAAAAGAAATGAATCGGAGAAAATGAAGTGAATGATTATCAGATTTATCCTATTGCTGATAATAAATCTCCAAAGTTGTCTTCTGATAGATTAGAGTATTCACTTTCAAATGGTTTATTCCATTATGAAGTTTTGAGTATTGATGATGTTAAAGAAATTTATAACGATGTAATTGTAGTGAAAAATGAGGATTGAATTGATGAGTTATCATTCCAAAATTTAGATATTGCTAGAAAATTTATCAGAGCCGTGAAAGAGTTATCTATTATTTATATTGAAGATAGAACTAGATATTCTATGCAATTTATCGCTGAAATTGTGAAACGTTTGGTGGATGATTGATTGCTCAGAATTGATGATTTATATCATTTATCAGAAGCAGAAATTATCAAAATAATAGAAAAATCTGACTATAAAAATATCTTTGAAAAGTGGAAAAATTCAAAGGAAGTGGTAGTTTCAAAGGTTAAACCTGAAAATGATTTTAGTATCAATCTTAGTTCAAAAATCAGATATATCAATCCATTAGTAAATTGAAAAAGAGTGTATGATATCGATGATGAATGTAGAAAATTGATTGATGAAGTTAGAGGTTATGATATGAGTAATTATGTGTATATCCCTGGAATAAATTTTTAGTCATTTCGAGGCATTGCCGAGAAATCCACTTTGTATTTCTTTACATAAAAATCTCCCAGCTTTCAGCCACCCTCTTTAAAAAGAGGGAAAATTTTGCTCCTTTTTAAAGGAGTTGGCGCGTAGCGACTGAGGATTTTAAAATCTCCCACCGCAAGCGGTCCCCCCTCTTTAAAAAGAGGGAAAATTCTTTTAGTTAAGTTTGGTATTTTCTTATAAAATTTTATTGCAATTTGTAATAGTATTTCTATATTGAAAATGCCAAATCATTATACATACGAGAATTAAACTTTCATTTTTTGAAAATGATTTGGTAACAGCGAATGTTACCTTTTTTTAATTCTCGTGATTTTATCCCCTTCTTTTTTGTATGACACTCAGAGTAGCACAATTTCTTCCATATTTTCCACCACATACATGATGAGTAGAAACTGTTGCTGAAGAATTTTCTAAATATTTTGTATCTGAATGATGTGGAGAAGTACTAAATGTAACATTTTCTGTATGACAAAAAAAGTGAGTAAAAGAATATGAAAAAGACTGATATAAAGTCCTAATTATTCCGGCTTTTGATATAATTCCTAATTATTCAGTTCCTAAGATTTGGACTAAAGAATATCGAAAAATTATTAAACAAGTAAAAAAACGAAATCCAGATGTAATACAAACTCATACAAGATTCTTTTTGGCTACATTCATATGATGACGATGTTCAAAGAGATGGAAGAAAAAATGGGTACATGTAGAACATTGAAGTGATTATATTCAAGTGAGTAGCTGATTTACTAATAAAGTAGCATACATTTATGATAGAATAATAGGAAAACGAGTATTCAAAAAAGCAGATTATATAGTACCAATTTCATGAGCTTGTAAAAGATTTATAGAAAAAGAATTTGGAAGAAAAAAGAACGTTCAAATAATTTATAGATGACTAGATATTCCAGATAAATTACCTGAAGTGGAAGATTTACATAATAAATTCAAAGACAAGTTAATTGTATGATTTATATGAAGATTATATAAGTGGAAGAATGTAGAAAGTTTAGTTAGAGCTTATTATGAAATTTCCAAAGACTTACAAGATAAAATCCAGATAGTAGTAATTTGAAATTGAGAAGATGCGGAATTTTTAAAATCTCTGGATAAAGAAAATAAAGTATATTTCACTTGATGAAAACCTTTTTTGGAGGCATTAGCTTACCAGAATCAATTTGATATTCATATGCATACTTCTAATCCATGATGATGATTAGCCACGACATTGTTACAGGCGATGTATTTTTGATGTTTAATTGTAGCTACTCCTAATGAATGAGCAACAGATGTATTAGTAGATTGAGAGAATGCAATAGTATTAAAAGATTCTTCATTAGAAGAAATAAAGAGATGACTGGAAGAATGAATAGGGTTAGTATGAAAAAAAGATAATTGGATTGATAAAAATAAAGTGATTATAGAAAATCAGTTTCAATGGGAAAATAATATTAAAGAATTTTATGAAATATTTAAATCATAAAAATGGATAAAATATCTGTAATATTAACATCATATAAACATGAAAATTATATAAGCCAAGCTATAGAATCTATAATTAACCAAAACTATAAAGATTGGGAATTATTGATATGAGATGATAGTCCAGATTTAAAGACTTTTTCAGTTATTGAAAAATATTTATGAGATGAAAGAATAAAAGCATGGCACTATGATAAAAATAAATGATTAGTTGAAAATTTAAATTTTTTAATATCAAAAATTTCCCCTGATTGAAAATATATTGTTTTCCTGGAATGAGATGATTGGTTAGATTCAAATTATATAAAAAAGAAAATGGAAATTTTTAAAGAGGATAAAGATGTAGGATTGATTTATAATGACTTGATAACAGTTGATGAGAATTGAAATATTATAAAGAAGAATTTTCTAAAATCTCTCACTCTAAAAAAGTTTACAAAATGAAAGATGCTTAGAAAAAAAGATTTTTTGTGCTATTGACCATATTATATGTCTTGGTCTAGCTTAATGATAAAAAAAGATTGTTTGAATAAACTATATCCAATAAAATCATATTGAAATAAAATGTTTTCGGTTTCTGATCGAGATGCTTTTTGAAAAATTGCATGTGAAAATAAGATTTATTGAATGGAAGATTGCTTAACCTATTTTAGACAAAGTAATAACAGTTTATGACATAGAAGTGATTTTCTGAAAGATCAGAGAACTGTAATTAATTCACGAAAAGAAGAATGATTTATAAACAATAGAGAATATCAGGCATGAATGGATAAACTAACTATGAATGAAAAATTTAACACACTATGAAAGAATAAATTAAAAAATCTAAAAACGCTGATATACATATACATCAAGCATCCAATTATGTTTACAAGGAATATTATATATAAAATAATTTTTTTATTTTCTCTAAGAAGAGATTAATTATGTTAGATAAAAAAGTTATACTTGATTGATTAAAAAATAATTCACCACATAAATTAATCCAAAGACGATGGTTTTATCATTCCTTTTTTAAGAAAAATTGTGAAATAGTTAATAAAAAAGAATCAAAAGAATTTGAAATTTATACGGTTGCCTTTAATAATGATAAAGTAATTGATTATCAAATAAAATTTATGAAAAAGAATTTTAAAGATGAACATCAATACATAATTGTTGATAATTCTTCAGATGAAGAAGCGTCTAAAAAAATAAGGAAAATATGTATAGATAATGATATAATGTATATTAGATTGCCAAAAAATACTTTATTTTCTAGTCAATCTCACGCATTAGCATTAAATTATATTTACAGAAATATTATATCTAACAGAGAAAATGTAAGATATTTTTGATTTTTAGATCATGACATTTTCCCCATTAAAAAAACTACTATATTACCTTATTTGAAAAAGCAAAAAATGTATGGATATTTAATGGATAAAGAAAAAATAGAATATGCAAGGAATGCTTGGAATTTACGACCTGGTTTCTGTTTCTTTGATAAATCATTATCAAAAAATTTTGATTTTAGGCCTACTAAATCGTTGTTCCCATTATATGCACTAGATACATGAGGTAGAAATTATAAATTAATATATAGAAAATATGATAGAAATAAATTGCAGTTCCCGTCAAAAGAATTGATATGAGTACATGAAGACTTAAGTGAAGAAAAACTAAAATATAGAGAAATCGCTAATTATGCTTGAGCCTTAAATTATTACAAAACTAAAAATATAATATATACATATGAACGAATCGAGGATAATAAACGAATTCATAGATGATGAACATATTTTTTCTGAACGGATAAATTAGCATATAAAAAGTATTCAAATCTGGTTAAATTATTTTTTGATAAATTAAATAAATTTTTATAATAAATATCTAACCATGAAAAAAGTTCTAATTTTCAATCTTACTCCTCGTATGGGAATGCTTCATTATTCTGCACAATTTGCAAATGAACTAGCGAAAACACATAAAGTATATGTAGCAATCGCAGATTATTATGATGGATTTTTATACGATAAAAACATTAAGCTTTTAAAGATAAGAACGAATCCTTCTGCGATTTCTTTTGTTTTTGATTCTTTAGTTATTTGGAATCAGTTTAAATTATGGAATGAAATAAAAAAGATTAAGCCTGATATTGTTCATTTTATGGATAATCACCCATGGTATCCATTTTATATAAAAATATGTCAAAGATTATGATACAAAACATACGTTACACAGCATGATCCTGTTTTGCATAGCTGAGATAATAAATGATTATTATGAAAAGTATCATTATGGATTAATAATTCGTTAAGAGATAATGCTGATTTACTTATAGTAAATTGAGATATATTAAAACAACAAGAAATGGAATTATTTCATGTTGATTGAAATAAAATAGTCTCAGTACCGCATTGAAATTATAACTTTTTCACAAAATGGTGAAAATGATGAAAAGCTAAAAAAAATCATTTTTTATTCTTTTGAAGAATATCAGATTACAAATGATTAGATATTTTGTTGGAATCATTAGATAAAGTAAAAAAAGAAATCCCAGATTTTAAATTAATAATAGCTTGAAATTGAGATATTACAAAACATGAGAAGTTATTAAACAAGTTTAATGATAATATCGAAATGTTTCATTACGATATACCAGATGAAGAAGTTTATAAATATTTTGAAATGTCAGAATTTGTAGTATTACCGTATAAAAATGCCACGTGATCATGAGTGATACCGACAGCCTTTGCATTTTCTAAACCAGTAATTACGACAAATGTCTGAGAATTAGCAACACATGTAAAAAAATCATGATTAATTATAGAACCGAATAACATAAGAGAGCTTTCTGATGCAATTATTTGGATGCTAAACAACAAAGATAACGCCACTGAAATGTGAAAAGAATGAAGAAAATACACAGAAGAAGCTTTATGATGGGATAAAATTGTTAATAAAATTTATAATTAATTTATTTCCTCATCAAATTTTTAATATCTTTTTCATAGATTTTTGCTACAGCTTCACAGCTATGAACTTTTTTAATATAATTATAATTTCTCTCAATATATCGATTCTTATATTCTTTATCTTCAATTATTTTATAAGATAATTCTTCTAAATTTTCTAGTGGTTCAAATATTACCTCATTTAAATCACAACATACAACGGGTGCCTTGCAGGCCATAGCCTCATTTTCTATCATATTTAACATCGCATATGGTTTTTCAGGGAAAAAGGATCCTAAAAGTAAATCCCAATCTGCAGAATAATAATTAGGCATTTGGCTGTGATTAATTGTATTTATCCATACTATATTATCTTTTATCAAGTTAAGCTCTTCCTTATATTTGCCTTGATTTCAGTGGGAATTAATCATATAAAATTTAACTTTTTTATATTTTCATTGAATTTTATACATTAAATCTAAAGCATATTTACAATTTTTACTTTTTCTAAGTCAATTTGGATAAAATACATTTATGTAATTTTTATCTAATTCAAAACTATTATTGCTTTTATAAAAGAAAGATAAATCAACGGGATTTGGTAACCATTTTCCTTTACTTCCCGTCAAATCCAATAATCAAGGAATTGATACATAAAATAAATCAACTTTTGAGATTTTATAATTATAAAAAAATTTAAATATAGGGTATAATAAAATGTAAATCAATTTTTTTAATGGATTTTCAATAAATATATTTCAATATTTAAAGTTCATACCTGGAATTGCTGTATGAGCTTCAAAGATATATTTTATATTTTTGTTTTTGGTGAATAAAAATAGATCAGGCCAACAATTCATATGTACTGCATCAAATTTATTATTTTTAATGCATTTTAATATTAAAAAATATGAATCATAATCATTATAATGTTTTTTATAATTATCTAATCCTTCTATTTTTACTTGATTCATAAACTTTTCAAGAGGCTTTTGTAGTGCTTCTCACCGTCCATTTGTTAGTATTTTAATCATTTTACTTGGATTATTATAAAATTATTTATATAAGTTTATAATCTCACCATACATATTTTTAAAAAATATGGTATCAATTAAATTATTGAATTTATTAAAGTCCAACATTCAAGTTTTAACAATCAAATGATATAAGAAATAATGTAGTTTTGTATCTTTTATATAATTGTTTGCGATATAATTATGGGTAGAATATTCTTTTAGAAAGAATTCTCTCAAAACATAATAATAAATATATTCAACTGATATATAAGGATATGATGTAAAATTTCTCATATCAAAAGTTTTTGAACTAAAAATATCATCAAAGACTTTCAAAACATGCATATATATATTATTTCTATAAAAATCATTTGATATCTTAAAAAAAGCAGTACCAACATTCAACCATCTCGCACGAATTCCCGGTTTTTGAAAATATATATCTTGTCATTCAAGTTGCTTAATTGTATCATTAATATTTTTTATAATATATCTTCCTGTTATTTTAAATCGAGTTTTATTCTTATGAATATATTTGCTATTATCAAAGATATAATCTAAAATTTCCTGTTCTCATGCTCCATATCAGTATTTTTCGGGATAAATCGGATTTCACTCAAATTTTAGTAATTCTAGATTTTTTCATTTATCTTCAGCGATTTTTAGTAGTATATTTTTATATTGAAAATTATAATTTGAATTATCACAAAAAATAATAGTATTAAAATCTGATTCAACTAAATAGTAATAAATGGCATCAAAATATTCCTTTTCACGAACAAAAGTATTTAATTCCTTTTTACTTTTTCATAAAGTTTTTGCTGATGGCGATATTGTTCAAGTAAGAACTAAAGTATTTAATTCCATTTTATTTTATAAATCATAGCATATAAAATTTATATAATTAAACATTATAATTCAATATCTGATTTTCATTCAAGCCTGACATATGATGTTTTAATATCATGTTTTAATATCATAATGGAAATTATTTTCTTTAATACATGTATTTTATTATATAAAAAATATTCATAGTAGCATTTTTCAGCGATAAAAATCATGTAGGCTCAAAATTCTAAAGGTAAAGTTGGAATTTTAAAAAATCTGAATAATATGGCAAACCGATTTGATACAATATAAATAGGTTTAAAAAAAGGTTTTACTTCGTGTCATAGGAAGCATTCTTCAAATTTATCAAAAATATTTCATAATTTTTTCATTGATATATTGTCTCAGAAGAAGAAAAAATCTTGAATCTCCCATGTGGAGTAACATATCTTTCATCAAATTGAATGCTTTTCTTCATCATTACATATTATTGTACTACCTTGATTCAAATCTTTTAAAATTTGATTATAATTAAATTTATTAATAAAAATTGTATCAAATCTAAGTCTTACAATAATATTATATTTTTCATAATTACCACACAATTTAATACTTCTACTTACTTTATAAATTTGCTGTAAATACCTTACAACTCATTCGTATGTATAATAAGCCCACTTATATTTTGTTTTAAATGCTGTTCTAATAAAATCACCATATTTTTCTTCAATAATCTTTTCAATTTCACTACTTTTTATCTTTTCAACTTTAGTTGGATTAAGTAGTTTTACTTTATCTACATCTTCATCATCTTCTACAGCACAAAACACATCATAATCAAACCATTGTTCTTTCGCTGCATCAAAAAGATTTTTTTGAAAAAATAAGTAAGTCTGATCCAATGTCCTTGCTTGTCATGAAAAACAGAATGCTATTCTTGGTTTATTATCACTCATATAAAAATAATTAATAATAAAATTATTCTTTATAATTTTTTTGGTATTCTATAATCTCTTTTAATCAATCTAATAAAGTTGTTTTTGCTTCATAATTAAATTCATCACGAACCTTACTTCAATCTCATAAGCAATGTTTAAAGACTTCTTGTTTTACTCTTTCCTTTTTCAAATTATATGTAGCATTAAACAATTCTTCATATTTATCCCAAAATTTTAAAGGCTCTCATACTTCATATTCAAACTCTTTTCATAGAGCAGAATAAATCGTTTCAGCTATTTCAATAGCAGAATAAGCATTTCATGTTGCCAAATTAAATATCTCCGCTTCATAATGTTTATCTGATAACGCCATTCTGTAAAGATATTGCATTAAATCATAAACGTAAATATAATCCCTCTTACAATCTTCTGTATTATAAATTGTTGGTTTCCTTCAAGCTAATGCTTCACGGATTAAAAAACTTGTGAATGGTGGATATTTTCTTTTGAAATCTTGATGTGGTCAAAATACATTAAAAAATCTTGGAATAATTATATCCATTCAATAATTTTGTGCATATGCTTTACAAACTTGTTCACTGCAATATTTAGTTGTAGCATAAATTAAATTTGGATGAACAAAATCTGTTTCTCTATGAACTTCATCCTTGGGATTGTTCTCATATATTGCAGATGTAGATGCAAAAATTATTCTTTTCACATTACTTCTACGAACTGAATTTAAAACATTAACTGTTCATGTTGTGTTCACATCAAAAGCCTTATCTGGATGAGATTCACATTCAGGTAATGCAGATATTCATGCAAAATGAAAAACAACATCGATTCATTTCAAATATTTTCAAAAATCTTTATCTCTCACATCAGCTAATATAAAATTATTTTTTAATATTTCATTATCCTCAAAATTATCACGATAACCGTACTCAAGGTTATCCAAAATTTTTACATTGTGTCATTCTTTTAATAAGAACTTTCACAATTCTGATCATATAAAACCAGCTCAACCTGTTATTAAAAAGTTTATCATGTTTTCATTATTTTAAAGAGATAAATAATCCTTCAAACTAGCATTTCTTGGCAAAGTAATTGCCATTCATGATGGATATGGATTTGTAGTAGCAAAATCATTTATCACAACTCTAGCTGCATGATTCATTCACATTAAGATTGCATAAGGTTTAATTCAGACAGAATTTAACATTTTCACTAAATTTTCACGGAATTCTTCAGGTCTAGATGTGGTAATAACGATTTGAGCTCATTTATTTTGAAGTTCGACAATACATTGAACATTCTCTTCCAAAAATGTTGTGTTATTATACCAATTTATTGTTCCATATTTTCATGAGTTTTTCATAAGTACTCAGTCAAAATCCACAAAATAAGTACGATAATTTTTTTGTACTTCTTTCCACTCAATTAATGTTCACCAATCATCATATCATGTAGCCATATTACATTCAAATATACACCTATTTTGTGCTATAAGATATGAAATAACATGACTGATATACATTTCTCATTGTATATTATTATTTTTCATTTGTTCATAAGCTCGTTTAAAGTCTTCACAGTTTTCAAACGAATAAACTCACAAACAAATAATATTAGAAACAACATCTTTCTCTATGATGTCTTGTATGATATTTTGTTCGTTTAGAATTAGAAAACTTTTTCCTGGAATATTAGATATATCTGGATGTTTACGTAAATCGTATCCAACTATTGCATTTTTTATAGTATCAGGAATTTGAGTATAAACACAGTTATCCGAATCCTTAATAACGATTGATCAAGTTACATTCATTTTATTTAATGTTAGACAGATTGTCTCACTAGCGCTTGAAGTAAAGTCATCAAGCATACAAATCTCGATTTTTTGATTGTCTTTAAAAACTTGTTCCATAATTAATTTAGATTCATATTTTTCATCATGTGGTTTCACTATAGTAATTATGATACGATCAAAAATATCTATATTCATATGTTCTATAGCTTTTTCTATCATTAGTTTCCCATCTGGGTGAGTTAGCATATACTTAGGTTTCATATTAGGAAAACGATTAGATTTTCCTGCACAAGGAATAATAAGTGTTTTCATGGTTATAGATTATTAGAATCTAAAATATTTATAACTTTTTTAAGAGCATCTTGTAAAAAGTTTTTTGTTGTATCATCTTTTGTATAAGGTACAATTCTTAGTATATTTAAAAGTAATATGTGATATATATATCAAATTTTATTCTTTCAATTTTCCAATTCTGATATACTTTCAAGTAATGCCTGCTTTGCAATAGTCAATCTTAAACTTAAGGTTGAGGTCATTTTTTCATGACGATATGACCATCAAATTTCTAAATCTTGCAACAATTTAGCTACATCTATCATCCAAGAATCAAAAAATGAATCTAGAAAATCTATCAAATAGATTTTTTTATCTGGAGTTATTAAAATATTTTCAAGTGTTAAATCTCAATGACAACGACTATATGGAATTACAGAAAAATCAAAATTTTCTAATAATTCTAGAGCCTCATTTTCTATTCATGTAATATCATTAAAACTATTTCTAAGAGATTTTAATTTTTCCTGGAAAACTTCATTAGTATTTTGTAAATATTCTTCTCATTTAATATCCAGTGTTTTTATCGCTAATTCTACCAAATTTGAAATTTCTTTAACTGTTATTGATTGCATATAACTCGCTAATGTCTGACAATTGAGATATTGCATATCGAAGTAAAAGATATCCAAAATATATCATTGACCATATATTTCTGGAGCATAAAATGTGTCAGATTTAAATAATTTCTGCTTGTTTAATTGTGTTTCTAATCTCGTATTATATGATTGTTTTCATGCAGTTTTTCTTACAAAAAATTTATTTTCATTTTTATATAATGAAATTTCACATCAAGAATGTCATGAAAGATCTTTTATAAATTCCATCTAAATAAAAAAAACTAAAGACAGACGAATCTTTAGTTATTAATTGTCGAGATTCGGTCTGTATAATGATTTGGCAATATCACTATACAGAGAGTAGAATGAAATGCAAGTGTAATATTATTAAGATGATGAATTTATAAATCTTTCCATAAATGCGCCAATTTCTTCTATTATATCTCATCTTCATTGTTTTATAGAATTTGAAGGATTGTTTTCAACTGATTCTGAAACTATCATCTTCGAACTTAATTTTATTTTATCATCCCGTATTTTTCATTGACTATTAAAAACAGACTCCATTCTTTGTGACCATTTTCACTTTCATTTTAGGAAGTTCTTCCTCTCTATATCAACTCAAAATTTTTCAAATATTTCTTTCTTGTATATCTCTTCATTTATTATATCTTCAAATTCAGATTCTTTCATTCAAATGCAAGACAAGAGCATATATTCATTATTATCTAAATATCACTTATCTTTAGCTTTTTTTATTGCTTCTATTCAAGCTTCATCTTTATCCAAAACTACAATATATTTAGTTAAAGAATTTTGTAAAGATTGAAGCATAAATGATAAATTTCAAGCTGATCCAAGAGGAATAATATCGAAGTTTCAATTTGAAATAGCCTTATTTATTATTTTATTCTTTTTAAAAATAGCTTTTAATGATTTTACATCATTTTCTCATTCAACAACTAAAACTTTATTTTTATTAATCAAATTATCAGATTGTTCAATTCAAAGGATATTCCTAATCTCTTCTATATTATTTGCAGGCCTTGCTTCTCAATTATTAACAATTATATTTGATTGTATATTTTCTCTGTTAACTAGTAGTGGATTATGAGTTGATATTAATATTTGTCATGATTCTCATAATTTATATATAACATCCTTTAAATAATGAATTGCTTCAGGATGTAAATGTGCTTCGGGTTCTTCAATAGCAACGAGTGAGGTCTTTTTTAATCATCCAACATTGTGCAACAGAGAAATAGAAATTAAATTTTTAATTCAATCTCATTTATATTCTAGTTGAGTTTCTGTTCCATCATCAATATATAGCTCTGCTATTGATCAAAAATCTAATTGAATTGATTCATCTTTCCTTTTTATTTTTACATTTTTTACATCAGGAATAAACGACTGGATTGGTCATTTTATTGCTTTTTCAATCCTAGAAAAGATAGGTTTTTGTAATTTTTGTATTTTTTTAATAGCATTTTGATATTCTCTATCGTATTCGAGTTCTTTTAAAGAAAAGGAAATTCTTGAATTTATCATATCGATAATTTCTCTTTCGGTTCTTACTGCTGGTATGTAAGTAAAATCTATTTTGTTAGATATAAAAGTAATAAGTTTTTCACCGTTTGATTCTGAGATTCAGGGAACTTTAATGGTTGGCTTTGATTCTTTTCAGAAAAAAATATTCAGAAGAATTTTATCTTTTTTAAATTTCTTATTTATTATTTGTTTAAACTCTAAAATCTCATCATCATTAAAAGAAAATTCTAATTGAAAAGAAGAAAAGCATTCATCATCTTCATTCCTAATTCATATAGGAAAATCTCTTCCCCAATCATATCCATTCCCTAGTATTCTCATGTTCCTTTTGCTGAGATATGCTTCTCTACGAATAATGCTTGGATTAGCATATCTAAACATGGGGATACGAATTACATTCATACATATATTTAGAGCCTTTAATATATTAGACTTTCATTCATTATTTTTACCAACAAATACAGCGACATTAGATCCTGAAAGATCTATCTTATGAGCTTTAGTTATGCTTCTAAAATTTGTAATAGAAAAACTTAATAGTTTCATGGAGATAATATTGTGTATAAATTTAAATGTATTTTAATGATATTTATCATTTGCTTGGATTTCGCATATAACGCAACATTAATTTCACTATACAGAGAGTAGAATGAAATGCAATATGAAATTATAAAAAAAAGACTGACTCAATTATGAATCAGCCTTTTTCTTTATCTAAATAATTAATTACTCATCATCATCAGATTTTACAGTTCCAGCTCTTTCAGCAATTATCTTCTTTGCAAGAGCATCAGGTACTTTTTCGTAGTTAGACATCTGCATTGTATATTGTGCTCTACCTTGAGTATTAGATCTAAGGTCTGTAGAATATCCAAACATCTCAGCTAATGGAACTTTTGCTTCAATAGCAGTAGCATTTCCTCTTGGAGTCTGTCCAAGGATAAGTCATCTACGAGAACTAATATCTCCCATAACTGTACCTACATATTCTTCAGGTGTAACTACTTCT
>Ga0247611_10006595_pt1 | contig 14823 bp, 7 predicted proteins | sample 177DNAGHGhighgp2_FD_192422 | JGI IMG/M metagenome (GOLD analysis project Ga0247611, IMG submission 192422) | Sheep rumen microbial communities from Palmerston North, Manawatu-Wanganui, New Zealand - 1770 DNA GHGhigh gp2 | ecosystem: Host-associated > Mammals > Digestive system > Stomach > Rumen ...
AAAGGCTTAACGAAATATTAGAAACAATTATTAAGATAAGGGGTGAGCTAAATGACTAAAGATCAAAATATTGATGAATTAGAAGATGATGAGCTTACTGAATATTTGGATAAGAATAATGATGAGGATTTAACTGCTGATTCAACTGAAGAGGTTGAAGAAGAAAATGATGAAGATGATGTTGAACCTATCATTTATTTGGATGATGATGAAAATAAGGATGAAGATTTAATTAAAATTCCTTATGATCATAGTCTTGCCAAGGTTAAAGAAGAAATTTCTCTTCAGAGTCCAAAAGAACAAAGAAAAGAGCAAAGATCAGAAAGAAAAGAACGTGCTCGTTTACAAAAAGAAAAGAATAAGAAGATTAGAGCACATAGAAAATATTTGAAAAATAATCCAACTACATTAGTTAGATATGATACAAATATTGAATTAGGTTTACCTTTAGAGGTTGTTGAACAAAGAACATTAGATGAATTAACTAATACAACTGGTGGTAAAAAATCTAAATCTATTCCTAGAATTATTTTTTCTAATGTTGTTACTTTCTTTAATATTTTAATTTTCATTATTGCTGGTTTTTTAATTGCAGTAGGTGCTGTAACAGATTTAGCATTTTTAATTATAGTTACAATTAACATTGTTATTGGTACTGTTCAAGAAATTAGAGCAAAGAAGATGATTGATGAATTATCATTAATGTCATCTCCATATGCAAAGGTTAAACGTGGCGGTGAAATAAAAGAAATCCCAACTGATGAGGTTGTTTTGGATGATTTACTTTTATTAGAACCAGGTAAACAAATTTGTGCTGACTCTATTTTACTTGATGGTCAGGTTGAAGTTAATGAATCATTATTAACAGGTGAGGCTGACGCTATCGTTAAAAAGCCTGGAGATGTTTTATTATCTGGTTCATTTATTGTTTCTGGTAGATGCCAAGCTAGAGTTGATAAGGTTGGTAAGGATAATTATATTGAGCATTTATCAAATCAAGCTAAGGTTTATAAGAAACCAAAGAGTGATTTATTAATTTCTTTAAATAGAATTATTCAAATAATGTCTATTCCAATTATTTTAATTGGTGTTGCATTATTCTTAATCATGTACCTTAGAAATTCAATTGATTTAACAACATCAATTAGAAAAACTGCTGGTGCTATGGTTGGTATGATTCCATCAGGTTTATTCTTGATGTCATCAATTGCGCTATTTGTTGGTGTAATAAGACTTTCTCAAAAGAAAGTATTAGTTCAAGAATTATATTGTATTGAAATGCTTGCAAGAGTAAATTGTATTTGTTTGGATAAAACAGGAACAATTACTGATGGTACAATGGTTGTTAAAAATGTAATTGATTATAATACAATTTATGGTTTAGCTACTAAAAATATTATTTCAGCTATTTTAAATGCACTTCATGATAATAATATGACAAGCCAAGCATTAGAAGCTAAATTTGGTTTAGGAAAAAGAATAAAGCATACAGCTGCTATTCCTTTTTCTTCACAAAGAAAATATCAAGCTGTTACATTTGATAAATTTGGTACATTTATTTTAGGCGCTCCTGAATTTGTTTTAGGTGATGACTTTAAGAATTTCAGTAGAGATGTTGAAAAATATGCTAAGCTTGGTTATCGTGTATTATGTTTAGCACATAGAGAAGGTATCATTCACGGTGGTAATTTACCTGATAGTCCTATTCAAGTTGCTTCAATGATTTTAATTGAGGATAATATTCGTCCTGATGCTATTGAAACTATTAAGTATTTCAAAGAATCTGGCGTTGATGTTAGAGTTATTTCAGGTGATAACCCAATTACAGTTTCAAAGATTAGTCAAAGAGCTGGCATTGAAAATGCAGAAAAATATATTTCTCTTGATGGTATGAGTGATCAAGATGTTATTAGAGCTGCTTTAGAATATAAAGTATTTGGACGTGTTTCACCTAGCCAAAAGAAATTAATCATTCAAACATTGAAGGCTGCTGGTAAAACTGTTGCCATGACTGGTGATGGTGTTAATGATATTTTAGCTTTAAGAGAAGCAGACTGTTCAATTGCTTTAGCATCTGGTAGTGATGCTGCAAGAAATTGTTCACACTTAGTATTATTAGATTCTAATTTTGGATCAATGCCAAGTGTTGTTGCAGAAGGTAGAAGAGTTATAAATAATGTTACAAGTGTTGCATCTTTATTCTTAACTAAGACTATTTTCTCATTATTCTTAGCTATTCAAGCCTTAGCAACTGGTACATATCCTATTTCTGCAATTCAATTAATTTTAATTGATACTTTAGCAATAGGTGTTCCTTCATTGTTATTGGTTAATGAACCAAATAATAATCCAGTTGTTGGTAGGTTCTTGCCGAATGTTATTAAAAAAGCTCTGCCTGGAGCACTCGTAATATTGTTTATTTCTTTAATTGTATTCGGTTTAGCTAATCAGCTTAATATGGATAACTTAACTTTAACAACTATTATTGTTATTGCTGCGACACATACATGCTTAATGGTATTATATAAAGCATGTAAACCATTTAATTCTTTGAGAAAGTGGTTGTTTGTTGGCTGTTATGCTGTATTCTTGTTTGCAATTACAGTATTACCACAATTACTAGAATTTAGACCTATATTCTCATGGGCAGAATATTATTCCGATAATGTAAAAACAGAATATATTTCTAAATATCCATCTGTTGAAATAAGTAAAAGTAATTATTATGTAATAGATGGTAAGGTTTCATCGATTCAAGCTAATAATAACTTCTCAACTATTAATTTAACTATGTATGATGAAACTAAAGATGCTATTAAAACTGGTAAAAAATATTATGCTGTTAATAATGAAAAAACTGATTATGAAATTACAATGCCAACAGTTTCATTTAGTGAATCTGGACACATATATTTAGGTGGATATAAGATTAATGATTTGAAATATCATGATGGTATTGAAAAAGAGATTGTTACTGATAAGAACGGTTATTTATATCATAAATATACTGATTCTAATGAAAATGTCCATGAAGACCCATTATATATCACATTAACTAAATCTAATTCTTATTATGATTTCCAAGTTTTATATGGTAATTATAAGGAATCAGAAGCTGTTAAACATTTTAAAATTTTACCTACAGTTGAAATGAAAAATGGAGAATACATTATTAATGGTGTTCAATCTACAGAATATAGATATCAAGCATCTAAGGCTGATGTAAACAATAATACAAAGCCTGTAGCTACTATAAATCCTGAAACAATGGAATTATTAATTAATGGTTCACCAATTTATAAGACATATAATGATGGTACAGTTGATACAAATGATACATATAAAGTATCTATCCCAACTATCACATCTACTGGTAATAGAAGTCAATCAACTAGTACTCAAACAATAGATGAAAGAAATGATATGTATTTTGGTGGTGTTGATACTAATGTAACTATATTTGAAATATATGGCTATAAGAGTAACTATGTAGATGATATTACATTAAGATATAATTATACAATTGCTAAATCTGATGGTAATGGTGGGTTTATTTATTATAAGTATTACAAAGCTACTGATAAGGTATATAAATTCTTAAGAGTTGATGATACTAACGGATATCCTGAATATATTTATGATGAAAATGGTGGGAATCCATTATACTTTACAGATGATGAACCTGCTGATGCTGCACTAGTTAAAGATTTTGAATTTGAAGGATTTAATAATGAAGAAGACTTTACTAAGTATTATATGATTCATGCAAATCCAGATGGCAGTATGGGTGTTCCTGCTAGTGCTATTACTGTTAATGATCCATTTAGTAGATTACAAGCTTCTGTTGAAGCTTCAGATTCGACTTATCGTTTAAGCTATAATTCTAATGTTACATCTGATGATGTTAGAACTATTGCAACATTAGATAACTCTTTATACGCTCCAACTATTGAAACTACTGAAGCTGGTCATTATATTATAAATGGCTATTATTCAGAATATGAATATGGTGGTGGAGATTTAAGTCCTAGAAAGGATGAAGATAATTATTTAGTATTAAATAATACTAAAACTAACTATCTAATTTCTTCAAATGATATTAATATTACTAAGGGTGGTATAGTTAAATTCTTATCTGCTCAAAGTAAGATTTTCTTATTAATGCTATGCTTACTTGCTGGTCCATTAATGAAGATTTTAAGAAATGCTATTCCATGGATAAGAAAGCAAGCAAAGGTTATTCAAGGCTTTATTTCAAAGTTCTAATAAAAAGAGATATTCTCTTTTTAAAAAGGAGAGATTAATTATGGATAAAAAATTTTATTTAACTACGGCTATTGCGTATACATCAAGTAAACCTCATATCGGAAATGTTTATGAATCTATCTTAGCTGATACTATTGTTAGATATAAGAAAAAGGATGGTTTTAAAACTTATTTCCAAACAGGTACTGATGAGCATGGTCAAAAAATTGAACAAAAAGCAAAAGGCTTAGGTATTACTCCTAAAGAGCATGTTGATAATATTTCAAATGAAATAAAAAGAACATATAAATTAGTTGGAGTAGATTATGATCATTTCATAAGAACTACTGATCCTTATCATGAGCGTGAAGTTCAATTAGCTTTTGAAAAATTATTAAAAAAAGGTGACATCTATAAAGGTGTTTATGAAGGTTATTATTGTGTTCCTTGTGAATCTTTCTTTACTGAGAAGGATTTAGTTGATGGATGCTGTCCTGACTGTGGAACTAAAGTAACTAAATCAAAAGAAGAATGCTATTTCTTAAAGCTTGAGCCTTATAGAGAAAGATTATTGAATTATATTAATGATAATCCTGATTTTATTCAACCTCAGGCTAGAAAAAATGAAATGATTAATAATTTCTTAAAGAATCCAATTCCTGATTTATGTGTTTCTAGAACATCATATACTTGGGGTATACCAGTACTTTCTGATCCTAAGCATGTTATTTATGTTTGGATTGATGCTTTAATTAATTATATAACTGGTATTGGTTATCATGTTGATAAGGAACCAGAAGAATTATTTAAAGAATTCTGGCCAGCAGATGTACATTTAATTGGTAAGGATATTTTAAGATTCCATACTATTTATTGGCCAATTATGTTAATGGCATTAGATGTTCCACTTCCAAAGAAGGTATTTGGTCATCCATGGGTTTTAATTAACCATAATAAGATGAGTAAGAGTAAAAATAATGTTATTTACGCTGATACTTTAGTTGATTTATTTGGAGTTGATGCAGTAAGATATTATGTATTACATGAAATACCTTTCGCTCAAGATGGTAATATAACTTATGAATTAGTTGCTGAAAGAACTAATTCAGATTTAGCTAATACTTTGGGTAATTTAGTTAATAGAACTATCGCAATGGTAAAAAAATATTTTGGTGATGAAAAGATTTTTAAATCTAGTAGTACTTCATTTGATGAAGAATTATTCAACCAAATGAATTTAACTATTAAAAATTATAAAAACTTGATGGATCAATATAAAATCGCTGATGGTTTAGAAGAAGTAATGAACTTATTACGTCAATCTAACAAATATATTGATGAAACTCAACCATGGGTTTTAGCTAAGGACGAAAACAAAAAAGAAGAATTAAGAAATGTTTTATATAATCTTTTAGAAGCTATTAGATTATCTGCTGTAATGCTAGAACCAGCTATGCCTTCTACATCTAAAAAGATTTATGAAGGATTAAATACTACCTTAGTTAATTTTGATAATTTAGTTTATAATGCTCATAAGGAATATTTAGTTAAGACTATTGATGTATTATTCAAAAGATTAGATGTAAAAGAAGTAATGGATAAGGTTATGGAGCTTGAAAAAGAACCAGAAGTAAAAGCTGAACCATCTAAGCCTGAAATTACAATCGATGATTTTGATAAATTAGAGCTTGTAGTTGGTAAGATTGTTGATGCTAAACCACATCCAAAAGCTGAAAAGCTTTTAGTATTTAAGGTAGATGTTAAAACTGATGTTCGTCAAATAGTTTCTGGTATTGCTAAATATTACAAGCCTGAAGAATTAATTGGTAGAAAGGTTGTGGTAGTTAAAAACCTTAAGCCTATTAAGTTAAGAGGCGAAGATTCTAATGGTATGTTATTATGTGCATCTAAAAAAGATGATTCTAAGCTTGAATTAATTAGTATTGATGGCTTAGAACCAGGCGACATTGTTTCATAATAAAACGTAGTTTTATACTTAAATTTTTAATATTTAAAAAAAGAAAGGGTTTTTATGCCCTTTTTTGTTTACTATTAAAATCTTTTATGCTAAAATCTATTTGTCATTAAATTGACAATAATTTATAAATAAATTATAAGGCTTGAATCGGGGAAGATTATAATGTGTAATTTTATGATTGAAGTTAATAATAGTTTATGCAAACCATTTATGGAAATGGTTATTTTTTAATGCACAGCACTTTTTTGAGTGCTGTTTTTATGTTTTAGAGGGTTAGTATGAAAACAGTAGGAATTATCGGTGGAGGACAACTTGGTATGATGCTCGCAGAAGAGCTTAAGAGCCTTGGTGCTAATGTCATAGCGTTAGATCCTAATCCAGAATGTTCAGCAAGCTTCGTATGTGATGAAGTGATTGTAAGTAAATATGATGATTTAGAAGGATTAACTAAACTTGGAAATAAATGTGATGTGTTAACTTATGAATTTGAAAATGTTCCTGGAGAGAAGTTAAGATACATCAAAGATAAGTTTAATATTCCACAAGGTATTGAGCCTTTGTTTGATTCTCAAAATAGAATTAGAGAAAAAACAAATGCATTAAATCATGGTTTAACACCTCCTAAATTCTTTAAAGTTATTACTAAAGATGATTTATATATTGGTGTTAGTAAGCTTGGTTATCCTTGTGTATATAAAACAACAATGTTAGGTTATGATGGACATGGACAAGTTTTAATAAAATGTGAAGATGATTTAAAAAAGGTTGATGAATTCTTAGGTCAAGAAGGAATCTTAGAAGAATTTATTGATTATGATTATGAAACATCAGTAATAGTTGTGAGAAGTAAAGATGAAATAATTACTTTCCCAATGGGAATTAATGTACATAAGCATGGCATTTTAGATTTATGTATAGAAAATGAAGAAAAGCCGATTTTTAAAGAAATTAAAGAAGCCGCTAAGAAATTTATGATTTCTTGTAATTATTATGGAATCTTGGCAATTGAGTTTTTCGTTAAAGGAGATAAATTCTATTTTAATGAGATGGCTCCAAGACCTCATAATTCAGGACATTATACAATTGAAGGTTGTAATACAAATCAATATAGAGAGCTTGCAAGATTCTTACTTGGTATGAAGCTAGAAGAACCAAAGCTTCTATATCCAACAATTATGAAAAATATATTAGGATTTGATTATGATAATATGAAGAAGCTTAAAAATGAAGACAATATTCATATTCATGATTACCATAAAAAAGATGTTAGGCATTCTAGAAAGATGGCACATATAACATTCACAAATACTAATTTAGATGAATATAACAAAAAATATAAAGAATTATTTTGCGAGGAAGAATAATGGGAAATTTTAGAATATATGTTGAAAAGCTACCTAAGTTTCAGGTAGAAGCAAAAAGTTTAGAAGCAGATTTAAACTTAAACTTAGGATTAAATCTTAAGAACCTAAGATTAATTAATGTTTACGATTTATTCAATTTTGATGAAGAATTATTAGAAAAGAGTAAATATCAAGTATTTGGAGAAATTGTAACTGATAAGGTTTCTCTTGAATTAGATTTAAAAGGTAAAAAATATATCGCTACAGAATTTTTACCTGGACAATTTGACCAAAGAGCTTCAAGTGCGATTGACTGCTGTAAATTAATTAATCCACTTGCAGATATCAATATTCGTTCTGGTAGAATTATTATTTTAGATGATAATACTACTGATAAAGATATTGAAAAAATCAAGAAATATGTAATCAACGCTGTTGAATCAAGAGAGAAAGATTTAAATCAATTAACTGATTTAGAAAAAGCTCCAATCAAACCAGTTGAAATCTTAAAAGGTTTCACTAAGATGACTAGAAGTGATTATTATGATTATTGTAAGAAAATGGGTCTTGCAATGAATGAAGATGATCTTAATTGCGTTGTTGAATATTTCCAAAAAGAAGGTAGAGATCCTTGGGAGACAGAATTAAGAATTCTTGATACTTATTGGAGTGATCACTGCCGTCATACAACATTCGGTACAGTTTTAACAGAAATTAAGATTGATGAATCTTTCATGAAGGCTGAACTAGAAGAATCATTAGATTTATATTATGCAATTAGAACTGACTTACAGCGTGAAGATAAGAAAATTTGTTTAATGGATTTAGCAACAATCGGTGCTAGATATTTAAAGAGAATTGGTAAGCTAGATGATTTAGAAGAATCTGAAGAAAATAATGCATGCTCAATCTATGTTACAGTAGACGCTGATGGTAAAGATGAAAAATGGTTATTACAATTCAAAAATGAAACACATAACCACCCAACAGAAATTGAACCATTCGGTGGTGCATCTACATGTTTAGGTGGAGCTATTCGTGACCCTCTATCTGGTCGTGCATATGTATATCAAGCTATGCGTGTTACAGGTGCTGGTAATATCTATTCAGATGTTAAAGATACTCTTCCTGGTAAATTACCTCAAAGAATAATTTCTACAAAGGCTGCTCAAGGTTATTCATCTTATGGTAACCAAATTGGTTTAGCAACTACTCATGTTAGAGAAATATATCATGATGATTATGTTGCTAAGCGTTTAGAGGTTGGTGCGGTAGTAGGTGCTGTTAAGGCTGATGCAGTAAGAAGAGAATCTCCAGCTGCTGGTGATATCATTCTATTATTAGGTGGCAGAACTGGTAGAGATGGTATCGGTGGAGCAACAGGTTCTTCAAAAGAACATAATGTTAAATCAATTGAAGTATGTTCAAGTGAAGTTCAAAAAGGTAACGCTCCTGAAGAAAGAAAAATTAGCCACTTATTCAGAAGACCTGAAGTTACTAAGTTAATTAAAAAGGCAAATGACTTCGGTGCTGGTGGTGTTTCAGTAGCTATTGGTGAATTAGCTCCTGGTCTTGAAATATCACTTGATAATGTTCCTACTAAATATTCTGGTTTAAATGCTACAGAACTTGCTATTAGTGAATCACAAGAAAGAATGGCTGTTGTAGTAGAAGAAAAAGATGTAGATGAATTCTCAAGATTTTGTAATGAAGAAAACATTGAAGTATCAAAGGTTGCTGTTGTAACTGATACAAATAGATTAGTAATGCATTATAGAGGAAGAAAGATTGTAGATTTATCTCGTGATTTTATAGATTCTGCAGGTGCTGAACATTTTGCTAAAGCAGAAATTACTGCTGTTGAAAATGTAAATCCATTTGTTAAAGAAAAGAAAGAATTAAGAGAAAGAGTATTAGATACATTAGCAGATAACAATGTTGTTAGTCAAAAAGGCTTAATTGAAATGTTTGACTCAACAATTGGTGCATCTACAGTATTAATGCCTTTTGGTGGTAAATATCAAAGAACTGAAACTCAAGTATCTGTTCAAAAATTACCAGTTAAGGATAAATTTACAAATACTGCTTCAATAATGGCTTATGGTTATAATCCATTTATTGCAAAATTCAGTCCATATCATGGTGCTGAATATGCAGTAATTGAAGCTGTATCTAAAGTTGTAGCTGCAGGTGCTAAATATAATAATATGAGATTCTCTTATCAAGAATATTTTGAAAGAATGCATAACGAAAAGTCTTGGGGTAAGCCACTTGCTGCTTTACTAGGTGCTTTGAAGATGCAATATGAATTAGGTTTACCATCAATCGGTGGTAAGGATTCAATGAGTGGTACATTCCAAGATATCAATGTTCCTCCTATGCTAATGGCATTTGGTATTACAACTATTGATGTTGATGATGTAATTTCTCCTGAATTCAAATCTAAATCTCATAAATTATATTTAATTAAGCATAACGAATTAGAAAATTATACTCCTAATTTAGATGAATTAAAGGATAACTGGGATTTTGTTCATAAGAATATTAAATCTGGTAAGATTGTATCAGCTTATGCACTAGGCTTTGGTGGTGTAATTGAAGCTTTAGCTAAGATGAGCTTTGGTAATAATATTGGATTTGATGTTGAATACCCTGAGGATGAATTAGATAGATATAATTATGGCTCTATTTTAGTTGAAGTTTCAGGTAGTTTAAATTATAAAAATGCTATTCATTTAGGTGAAACAAATCGTAAGAAGACAGCTACTATTAATGGTGTAGCATTCACATTAGACGAACTTTATGAAGCTAATACTGCTAAGTTTAATACAGTTTATAAGGATAAGGGCAATAATAAGTGTGAATTACTTGAAATTGAACCTTATAAGAAGCATATCCATAAGTTAAGAAGTAAGAAAGAAGTAGTTGCATACTTCCCAGTATTCCCTGGAACAAACTGCGATTATGATACATCAAAGAGATTCAAAGAAGCTGGTGCGAAGATTACAACTTCAGTATTTAGAAATTTAACAAGTGAAGATATTTTCTCATCAATTGATGAAATGTCAAGAATGATTGATGAATGCGATATATTCGTATTATCAGGTGGTTTCTCATCTGGAGATGAACCAGATGGTTCTGGTAAATTCATTGCTAATGTATTAAATCAAGAAAAGATTAAGAATTCTATTAATGCTTTACTTGAAAGAAAAGGCTTAATATTAGGTATTTGTAATGGATTCCAAGCTTTAATTAAATCTGGTTTATTACCATATGGTAAGCTAGGTGAGGTTAAAGAGGATTCACCTACATTATTTAGAAATGATATTAATAGACACGTATCTCAAATCGTTTCTACAAAGATTATGACAAATGCTTCTCCATGGTTAACATCATTTAGAACTGGTGAAATCCATTCTATAGCTGTATCACATGGTGAAGGTAAGTTCATAGTTTCTAAGGAAATGGCTGAAAAATTAAGAGATAATGGTCAAATCGCATTCTTATATGTAGATCCAAATGGTGAGCCTACAACTGAAGCTCCTTATAATCCAAATGGCTCTGAATATGCAATTGAAGGTATTATTTCACCTGATGGATTAATTCTTGGTAAGATGGGTCATAGTGAACGTTACGAAGAAGGCCTATTCAAGAATATTGATGGTAAGAAGAAACAAAATATATTTAAAAATGCAGTTAAATATTTTAAGAAAAGATAAGAGGATATAATTATGGAAATTAAAGAAATGCTTTATGAAGGTAAAGCTAAACAAGTTTTTAAAACAGATGATGAAAACTTAATTGTTATGCATTTTAAGGATGATGCTACAGCTTTTAATGGTATTAAAAAAGCCCAAATTGGTAATAAGGGTGTTTTAAATAATAAGATTACAACTATTATTTATGACAAATTAAAAAAAGCTGGTATTCCAACACATCATATTAAAACTTTAAATGATCGTGATCAATTATGTAAAAAGGTTAGCATTATTCCACTTGAAGTAATAGTTAGAAATGTTATTGCTGGTTCTATGGCTAAAAGATTAGGTATAGAAGAAGGAACTAAACCAACTAATGTTATTCATGAAATTTGTTATAAAAACGATAATTTAGGTGATCCTCTTATTAATGATGATCATGCTGTTGCTTTAGGCATTGCAACTTATGATGAATTAAAAAGAGTTTATGAATTAACTGATAAGGTTAATGAAGAATTAACTAAGATGTTTAAAGAAATTGGAATCAAATTGGTTGATTTTAAGATTGAATTTGGTAAAACAGCTGATGGTGAAATTGTATTAGCTGATGAAATTTCACCAGACTGTGCTCGTTTATGGGATGAAAAGACTAATAAGAAGCTAGACAAAGATAGATTCCGTAGAGATCTTGGTAATGTTATTGAAGCATACGAAGAAATCTATGCTAGATTACAAAAGCTAGCTTAATTTTGGAGGAGATTATTATGGGTTCAAAAGCATATGGCCAATCTGGAGTAGATCTAGAGGCTGGATATGAAGCAGTAAGAAGATATAAAAAGCATGTTAAAAGAACAGATAGACCTGGATGCGTATCAGGAATTGGTTCGTTTGGTGGAATGTTCGATTTAGCAAGCTTGGGTTATAAAGAACCAATGCTAGTTTCTGGTACTGATGGTGTTGGTACTAAATTAAAATTAGCATTTGAAATGGATAAGCATGATACTATCGGTATTGATGCAGTTGCTATGTGTGTTAATGATGTTTTAGCTCAAGGAGCTGAACCTCTATATTTCTTAGACTATGTAGCATTAGGTCATGCAATTCCAGAAAAGCTAGAAAAAATTGTATCAGGTATAGCTGATGGATGTGTTCAAGCTGGTTGTGCATTAATTGGTGGAGAAACAGCTGAAATGCCTGGTATGTATTCTGATGGTGAATATGATATCGCTGGTTTTGCGGTAGGTGTAGTTGAAAAATCAAAACTTATTGATGATTCTAAAGTAAAATCAGGAGATATTTTAGTTGGTATTGCATCAACTGGTGTTCATTCAAATGGTTTTTCAGTAGTTAGAAAGATTATTGCTGATAATAATATTGATTTACATTCTTATAGTGAAGAATTAGGTGGAGTTGTAGGAGAAGTATTCTTAACTCCAACAAGAATTTATTGTAAACAAGTATTAGATGTTATTAAAAATGTTGACGTTCATGGTGTTGCTCATATAACAGGTGGAGGATTTGATGAAAATATTCCTCGTATCTTAAATGATAAGCAAGGCTTAGATATTAAAGAAGGTTCTTGGCCAATTTTACCAGTATTTAAATTCTTAGAAAAATATGGCAAGGTTGATCATAGAGAAATGTTTAATATTTATAATATGGGTATCGGTATGGTTATCGCTGTTGCAAATGAAGCTGATGCTAAGAAGACTATTGAAATTTTAGCTAAGCATGGTGATAAAGCATATGTAATTGGTTCAATTACAGACAATGCTGGCAAGGTTGAGATTCATAAATAATGAAAAATATAGCTATTTTCGCTAGTGGTAGCGGTACAAATTATGAAGCTATTATGGAACATGTTGAAAGTGGAGATATTAAAGCAAATGTTGTTTTAATGGCTACTGATCATGAAGATGCTTATGTTGTTACAAGAGCTAAAAATCATAATACACCTATCTTTGTAATTAATTATAAAGGTAGAAAAAAAGAAGAATATGAAGCTGAGCTTGTTGCTAAGCTTAAAGAATTAAAGGTTGATTTAATAGTATTAGCAGGTTATATGCGTTTTTGTGGTAAGGTATTACTTGATGCATATGAAGGCTATATTATAAATATTCATCCAGCTTTACTTCCTGCATTTAAGGGTGCTCATGGTATTGAGGATGCTTATAATTATGGAGTTAAAGTATTTGGTGTTACAGTACATTATGTTGATAGTGGTGTTGATTCTGGTAAGATTATTGCTCAAAGAGCATTTGATTATACTGAAGGAGAAACACTTGAAGAGGTTGAAGCACGAATTCATAAGATTGAACATGTGCTTTATCCAGAAGTTATAAAAAACTTATTGAAATAGGAGATTAAAATGAAAAGAGCTTTAATTAGTGTTACAGATAAGACTGGTATTGTTGATTTTGCAAAGGGTCTTGAAGAATTAGGATATGAAGTAGTATCTACTGGAGGTACTAAAAAGGTATTATTAGAAGGTGGAGTAAAGGCTATTGATATTTCTGATGTTACAGGATTTCCTGAGATTTTAGATGGTCGTGTAAAGACTTTACACCCTATGGTTCATGGAGGTTTATTAGCTATTAGAGATAAGGAATCTCATGTTGCCCAAGTAAAAGAACACAATATTGAATATATTGATTTAGTTTGTGTTAATTTATATGCTTTCAAGAAGACTATTGAAAAGGGTGCTGAATTTGAAGAGGCAATTGAAAATATTGATATTGGTGGACCTTCTATGTTAAGAAGTGCAGCTAAGAATCATAGATTTGTTACTGTTGTTTCTGATATTAATGATTATGATAAGGTTTTAGCTGAAATCAAAGAATTCGGTGATACTACTTATGAAACAAGATTAAAGCTTGCTGCAAAGGTTTATACTCTAACTGCAGAGTATGATACTATGATTGCAGAATATATGAGAGAAAAAGCTGGCTTAAGTGAAAAATTATTTATTGAAGGAGATATCGTTCAAAGCTTAAGATATGGTGAAAATCCACATCAAAATGCTAAATTCTTCGCAACAAATAAGAATTTACCTTATAGCTTAGCTAATGCTGTACAAATTCAAGGTAAGGAATTATCTTATAACAATATTCAAGATGCTAATGCTGCATTAAATATTGTTAGAGAATTCGGTAATGTACCATTCGCTATGGGCTTAAAGCACATGAATCCATGTGGAGCTGCAATTGGTAAGGATTTAAAGGAAGCTTGGTTAAAAGCTTATGAATCTGACCCTGTATCTATTTTTGGTGGTATTGTTGCAACAAACCAAACAATTGATTTAGAAGCAGCTAATTTAATTAAGTTTGATCATGGTGAGAAGGGTAAATCTATTTTCTTAGAGGTAATTCTTGCTCCTGATTTTACAGAAGATGCATTAAAGGCTTTTGCTAAGAGACCTGATTTAAGATTAATTAAATTCAAATTAGGCGAATATCCAAAGGAAAAGCAATATGTATCTGTTAATGGTGGAATTTTAGTTCAAGATCAAGATGTTGAAATTAAGACAGTAACTAACGATATGGTTGTTACAAATACAAAG
>Ga0247611_10006596_pt1 | contig 14821 bp, 12 predicted proteins | sample 177DNAGHGhighgp2_FD_192422 | JGI IMG/M metagenome (GOLD analysis project Ga0247611, IMG submission 192422) | Sheep rumen microbial communities from Palmerston North, Manawatu-Wanganui, New Zealand - 1770 DNA GHGhigh gp2 | ecosystem: Host-associated > Mammals > Digestive system > Stomach > Rumen...
AAGGCGTGCAGACACATGCGGGTGCCAGGGTCATCCTGGTGGCCATACTTGCCGTCACCCACCACGGGGTGGCCGATGTCGGCCATGTGGACACGGATCTGGTTCTTGCGCCCGGTGAGCAGATGCAGATAGAGCAGTGCTCGCTCGGGGGCCTGTTCCACCAGCTCCCACTCGGTCGAGGCCCACTTGCCGCCGTCATCGACGGGACTGCTCACGACCACCATGCGGTCGGTATCGTGCAGCCAGCTCTCGACCTTGCCCTGGGGCTCTTCCATGACGCCCTCGACCACAGCGACATAGCGGCGGTCGATGATGGTGGCGTGCCAGTCGGCAGTCATCTGCTGCTGGACTTCAACACTCTTGGCATACACCATGAGGCCCGACGTGCGGGCATCCAAGCGATGCACCACGTGAGCCGTGCAACGCTGGCGCGTCTCGGTAAAGTGGCGGTCGAGCATGGTCTTCATGTTCAGGCTGCCAGCTCCCACGGGCATGGACAACACCCCCTGCTGCTTGTCAACCACCACCACCCACTGGTCCTCATAGACGATGTTGTAATGGGGGTTGCGCGTGGACGAGGGACGGGCATGGCGACGGATGGTCACAATGCTACCCTCGTCCAGAGGGTAGTCCACATGGGTCTGGATGTGGTCATCGACGGTGACGCCGCCATGAGCCAGGATGGATTTGGCCTTGTTGCGGCTGATGCCGTCAAGCGTTTGCATTACAAATTCAAGCAGCTTGCTGGGCTGCTTCACCTCGCGAACGAGCGCTTTGTCATCGTTGCGGGGCACGCGATGGTCGTGACGTCGGGGCATAATTTAGATAATAGATAAGAGATATAATAGATAATAGATGAACTTGCCGTTGTTAATCAAAGATGTGGCGCAGGCGGGAGAAGATGCGGCTCTTGTCGCCGTCGCTGGGCTTGACGTGCTCGCCGGCGTTCTGCAACATGGTGATGGCCTCCTTCTCCTTGTCGTTGAGCTTCTCGGGCATATAGACCATGACGTTGATGAGCAGGTCGCCAGTGCCATAGCGTTCGGGCGAGGGCAGTCCCTTGCCCCGCAGGCGCAGGATGCTGCCAGGCTGGGTTCCAGGTTTGATGGTGACACGCGCCTTGCCATCGACGGTGGGTACATCGACCTTGCCGCCCAGGACAGCCGTGGGGATATCGAGCATGAGGTTATAGATGAGGTCATTGCCGTCGCGGGTGAGCTGAGCATCGCGCACTTCCTCGATCACGACGAGCAAGTCGCCAGGCACTCCTCCACCAGGGGCATCATTGCCCTGGCGGCTCATGCGCAAGGTCATGCCATCGCCCACGCCGGCAGGAATGCTGATGCTCACCACGTCCTCCTTGCGCACGAGTCCCTTGCCACCGCAATGTGGACAGGTCTCCTTGATGCGCTTGCCGCTACCGCCACAGGTGTGGCACACGCTCTGGGACTGCATCGTGCCAAACATGGTGCGCTGCATCCTCACCTCCACACCACTGCCGTGGCAGGTGGGGCAGGTCTCGAGAGCAGTGCCATCCTTGGCTCCAGTACCATGGCAATGGTCACAGGACTTCATGCGGGGGATGCGCAGCTTCTTGTCGGCGCCCTTGGCAATCTCGTTGAGGGTCATCTTGACGCGCACGCGCAGGTCGGTGCCGCGTTTCACACGCTGCGCCTGACCGCCACCGCCGCCAAAGAAGTCACCGAAGCCGCCAAAACCGCCAAAACCGCCGCCAAACAGGTCGCCAAACTGTCGCAGGATGTCCTCCATCGACATGCCGCCGCCATAGCCGCCGCCACCCATCTGCTCGCCAGCAAAGCCAAACTGGTCATATCGGGCACGCTTGTCAGGGTCACTGAGCACGTTATAGGCCTCGGCTGCCTCCTTGAATTTCTCCTCGGCAGCTTTTTTCTCGGCATCACTCTTGCCTTGCTGCTTGTCAGGGTGATACTGGATAGCCAGCTTGCGGTAGGCCTTTTTCAGGTCATCGGCCGTGGCATTCTTCTCCACCCCGAGCACCTCATAGTAATCTCTCTTCTGAGCCATTTTTTCTTTATAAGTTTCTAGTCCCTAGTCCGTTGTTCCTTAATAAAATCAGTTACCCACGACCACCTTGGCGTGACGGAGCACCTTGTCATTGATCATGTAGCCCTTGATGGTTGTGTCGATGACCTTTCCCTTCATCGAGGGGTCTGGTGCGGGGAACATGGTCACCGCCTCATGCACATCGGTATCAAAGTCCTTGCCCGTCGAGTCAATCGCCTTGACGTGCTGGCTCTCGAGGTATTTGACAAATTTATTGTAGATGAGGTCAACACCCTCCTTGAGGCTATCGAGGTCTCCCCCCTTGTTGATGGCGTCGAGGGCACGCTCCAGGTCATCAACAACGGGCAGCAGGTCGCGCATGGCACTCTCGGCACCGTTCTTGATCAGGTCGGCTTTCTCCTTGAGGGTGCGCTTGCGGAAGTTCTCAAAGTCGGCCATCAGGAACAGGTATTCCTTCTTCTCATGCTCCAGGGCAGCTTCCAGGTCGGCAATTCTTTTCTCGGGATCAGGCGTTTCCTCGCTCACCTGCTCCTGGCCTTGCTGCTGCTCCATGTTATCCTGCTTGAGGTCCTCGTCGTGGGTAGCCTTGGCTTCCTCGTTCACATTCTTCTTGTTCTTTTTTGACATATCTCTAGTGATGTTGAATATCGTTATTATTTATCTTTTTATTACGCTACAAAAACCAGTCCAACCCGCTGCTTGACCGTTAAAAAGTGGCCATCGGCGGGATTCACGGTTTTTTATAGCACTTCATTGCTACAGGTGAAGGACAAAGGTGGTGGAATCGGCAAATGTGTCAGCCGCAGCATCTGCCAGATTGTCACTATCAAAAATACCAAAAATCGTCGATCCTGACCCTGACATGGCAGCATACTGCGCCCCCAGGTCGATCAAGCGCGACTTGATAAGCCACAATTGGGGCAGTGCCGAGAACACGCTGGGTTCAAAATCATTGACCAGCATGCCGTCCCAAGCCTGTACCGGCATCGCGACAACCTGGGGTAATTTCAGGGTGGATGGGGCTGGAACGACGCGGCTGTAGGCCGTGCGGGTGTCCACACCCACGGCAGGTTTCACCAGCAGCAGCGTCTTGCCCTTGAGGTCGATCGCCACGGGCGACAACACGTCGCCGATGCCTGTCGCCATCATGGGCCGGTTATAGATAAAGAAGGCGCAGTCGGCCCCCAGCGTCGCAGCCATTGCAGCCAGGCGGGCATCGTCGATGCCCAGTTCAAACATCGTGTTGAGCATCTTTAACGCATGAGCTGCATCGCTTGAGCCTCCGCCCAATCCGGCCCCGTCGGGGATGTGCTTGTACAGGTGCATCGCCACCGGCGGCAGGGAGTAATGCTCCTGCAGCAGTCGATAAGCCTTCATCACCAGGTTCTTCTCGGGCGGGCAGTCCACCCGGTTGCCATAACAAGTGAGGGATGTCTCACCGGCAGGCACGATCTCCAGCACATCGGTCAGGGGGATGGGATAAAACACGGTCTCTAGATTGTGATAGCCGTCGGGGCGACGTTCCACAATATTGAGGCCCAGGTTAATTTTAGCGTTAGGGAAAGTTATCATCTTGCCTAATAAAAAGTGTCACAGGATGGGACTGATGAGACGCACGACCGACTCGAGAGCCTTCTGCATCAACGGGCGCTGTTTCCACTTGCCCATGCTCAGGCGTGTACACTGCTCCATGTCGGCCTCAAACACTGCCCGCATCTTGCTGTTGAAATCCTTATTGTAAATCAGCACATTGAACTCAAAGTTGTGTTCAAAGCTGCGGAAGTCAAAGTTGGTAGAACCAGTGGTGACAAATTCGTCATCGATAATGACAACCTTGGCATGCATGACCGTGGGCTCATACAGATAGACCTTGATGCCCGACAGCAGGCACTCCTTGATATAGGAGCTGGTGGCCAGGCGCAGCATCTCGGAGTCAAGATTGCGCGGTATCATCAGGCGCACATCCACTCCCGCCAGGGCGGCACTCTCAAGAGCCTTGAGCAATGAGTCGCTGGGCAGGAAATAGGGAGTCTGGACAAATACGCGCCGCTTGGCCTGTGTGATGGCCTTGAAAAAGACAAACGAGATATTGTTCCAGCGGTTGGTGGGGCCACTGCCCACCATCTGCATGGTCAGGTTTTCCTTGCCGGGAGTGCCAGTGAAACGCATCGTCGGGAAGTTGAGCAGCTTGCGTGTGGTGAAGTTCCAGTCGATGGCAAATGAGTATTGCAATGCCATCACGGCCTCGCCCGACACCCGCAGGTGGGTATCGCGCCATGCGCTCCACCGCTTGTCGCCCGTGACATAGCGGTCGGCAATGTTCATGCCTCCCACATAGCCCACACGCCCATCAATGACCACAATCTTGCGGTGATTGCGCCAGTTCACGCGAAAGGCGAACTGTGTGAACGACAACTCCAGGAACGGGTGCACCTCGATACCGGCATTGCGCATCTGCTTGAGCAGGCGTGGACGCATGTAGAACGATCCCACATAGTCATAGAGCACCCTGACCTGCACCCCGTGACGCGCCTTGTCCATGAGCAGTTCAATCAGTTCTCCCCCAACCGTGTCATTCTCAATGATGAAATACTGGACATGAATGTGGTCGGTCGCATCGGCAATGTCCCGCTTGAGTGATTCAAACTTGTCCACACCACTGGTGAACATCTCCACATCATTGCCCGTGAACAGGTGGGGGCCTGCCAGCTTGTTGACCAGCGAAATGAGTTGACGCGACTCTTCACTCAAGCCCTCGACGGCCCGGGTGGGATAAGAGAAGTCATTCAAGCGACGCAATTCGCGCAAGTCGGATCGGGAAATCAAGCTCATGCCCTTGAGGCTGCGGCCAAAGATCAGGTAGATGATCAGTCCCAGGACAGGCAGCAGTACGAGCACGAGCACCCATGCCATCGACTTGACAGGATTGCGGTTCTCACTGAGCACCACGACAATCACTGCGAGCACAGTGAGGAAATACAACCCCAGGAGGATGTCGTAGATCAAATTGGCATAAGGGAACAGCTCAGCGAGTGTAATCATAGCCATCGGGTTCTGCTCATTTTTAAAACAACGGACGTGACCATGCCACGCCCATTCATGCTCTATCATTCTATCCCGCCTACAGTGCGGGTAACACTTCTCCTCATCAGCGCACCACCACCTTGCGTGACCACTGATTGCCGCACCTCACGATATAGAACCCCTTGGGGAAATCCACCGATGTGCGCAAGTCAGCCCCCACTTTCACCACCTTGACAAGCTGGCCAGTGATGGAATAGACATTGAAAACGGCGTCGTTGTTGCCTGCGGTAAAGACGATGCGACCCTCAGCGCCCTGCACGGTAGGACCTGTCGCAGCACTCTCGATGCGCTGCGGCAAGAAGTTGTCTGGCACCGGGACAGCCTGAGCCGCCCCCATGGCCAAGAGACCAACGACCACTATGTAGAGTAAACGCTTCATATCTCGTCTTCACTGGACTTCAATCGGCAAAATTACATATTTTTCCAATAATTGAAAACATTTCTCGCGATTTTTCATGGATTAGACACGTGAGAGGCCCTGAAGTTTAAAATCTCAAGCGCAATCCCCCATGAGCACAATACACACACGAGCGACCGCCCGGCAGATTACCGCAACAAGCGACGTATCTTCTTTTTAAGTCTGAGAACGCACTTTGATAAGGTCAGTGTGCCATAACGCTTGAGCGTCCATCGTGGCGAGGCGGCATATTTTTTCCAGAAGACATCATAGTCATCAGGCCTAGTGGAACTGGTCGTTATCGAGGCATTGTGCCTCACCACCTGGCGGACATCCACATCTGTCAGGGTGATGCCGCACCGTTGCATGAATTCCTGCCCGCGAGTGCTGTACACCACTATGGCACTCGTGCCCTTGTCATCATTCTTGAGCCCGGGCACGTCCTTGACTCCCCACAGGTCGGCAATCAGGATGTCGGCACCACTTCTCCCTTGCTTGGCAGGACAGGAAAAGCACGATTCCCGCAGGGTGTGATTGCTCAGGTAGCATGCCATGTAGTCATCATCGTCGTGACGTTTCCTGGCCGTGCCAATGACGACCGAGTAGTCACGCCACCCTGTCGACTTGTCTCTAAAGTTGACTTGACTGACACTTGACCGGCCTTGAAGATAGCTGCGCCACACACCCGGGCTGGGCACGCCATGACAGGCGACCTCGACAGTGATGAGCCGGGGATAATCCTGACGCAGGAACAGCTTCAACCCTGCAATCTGGCAGGGCGTTCCCGTAAACATGACTTCCCTACCCTGCCGCAGGAATTCCTCGACCTGGACAAAACTATCACCTGTTACCGACTGCACATACTTGCTGCCGCGCAATGGCGCCAGCTCATCGCGAGACTGCGCCACATCGTGGACAACTTGCCAGTGCTCGTCAAAACGGGCCCCAAACACGGCGCCCCCAGCACCAATGACCACATCGGCAAGAGCCGTGAACACGCCTCCCGACGAGCTGACGAGGCGCACCTGCTCATCAGGATGGATAGCGGCATGGCAGGCGAGAGGTTCCCTGGCGTCAAGGTCGTTCAGGCATGGGCACACCTGCTCACACAGGTGGCAATCGACGCAGGCCGCCGCATCCACACGAGGATACAGGAAGCCATAACTGTCCTCCTGCATGGAGATGCAGGCCCGTGGGCAGCGTTGGGCACATGCGCCGCAGCCGCAACAGCGTGATTTGTCCTTAATGTCAATCATTTCTTGAACAATGCGAGAATGCGATTAATGGCGGGTCTTATCGGGTTGGTGAGTACAATCAGGTCATTTTTCAATATCTTCTTGTCATACAGCTTGTTGATTTTCCTGATGTATTCTTGACGCTCGGCAACGGGCATCGCATGCATCCGCTCCAGGGTGGAGATGATGGTCTTGCGATAGCTGTTGGTGATCTTCTTGAACTTTTTCCTGACCGCCAGTTGGCCTCGGCTGTGGGATGATTGACGCACGAGCACGCAATACATGATGCGATTGATGGTCAAGCAATGGCGCTTGTACAGTACCGGCAGCATCAGCTGCCAATTCTGACCAGCATCGTGCTCGGTATAGATTTCCAGGTCGGGGATAGCCTCCTTGAGCACGCTGGTTTTCACCATATAATCGCCTGGATTATACCAATAGCCGTTGATGCCATACAGGCAGTCTTCAAACAGCCGGGTGGAGTAGCTGCTGCCGGTATTCATCGAGCGCAGCACCTTCAGGTCATTCTCGTCCAGGTACTCCAGCATGCATCGGGTCATGCCCACCGAGTTGTCGGTTCCAGCCAGCGAGTTGACAAGTGTCTCGATGGCATCGTCGGTCTTATAGAAATCATCGGCATCGGGCCAGACAAAGTAAGTGCCCGTGACCAGGTTCAGATGATTGTTGATGGCGGCCGATTGCCCCTGATTGTCCTGATAATGGTAACAGAGCTTGTATCCGCGCTGTTCAAACTTGGGGATATAGCCCTCAACCACAGCCCTGGTGTCATCGGTACTGCCATCATCAATCACATGCATCTCAATGGCGGGATAGGTCTGACGCAAGACGCTGTCCAGCAGGCGATGGATGTACTTGCCACAATTATATGTTGGCGTGAGAACGCTTACCAAATCTGACATATTTCAAAATCCTTTTCTTGATTAATACCTTGACTTCATCCTCGGCCACGGCATAGGTGATTCCAAAGATGACCACCGTCGAGACAAGCCCCACGATGATCAAGCGCACAAAGCCCTCAGAGAAGTAGAGCCGCGGCAGATAGGCCACAACAAAGGCCACAATCGTGATGGGCACAATCGGCAAGAGAACCTTGCGGATGAATTTGCCGATAGAAATCTGCTTGACCGTCATGCCCAGTGTATAGACGTTGCAGATGCAACCGATGAACACGGCAATGGCATTGTAGATGAATGCCGCATACAGGTTGCCATAGAACTTGTAAACAAAATAGGATACCGGCAGCACGCTCAGGTACAGCGAGCCGTTGATGAGGCTGATCCGCTTCATCTTGCCGGTGGCATGAATTCCCATCGACATCACCACCGACATCAGTGCCGAGAAGTTATAGATGATCATCCACCGCACCAGCCACACCGTGTGCAAGGGAACAATCTTGAGCCACAACTTGAGCACAAAGTGGGCCTCCATGAACACGGGAACCGACACAAGCAGCAGCAACAGATACAGATACTTGGCCGACATATATTCCAGGGCCGACATCCTGTCGTAATCTCCTGTCGAATAGGTTTTCACGATTTGAGGCCGCACGGCAGTGGTGATTCCCGTGGTGAATTTCATCACGATGGACTGGACGGTGAATGCGATGGACACAGCGGCATTGGCCGCGATGCCAAAGAACATGTTCACCAGCATCATCACGCCCTGCGTCCTGGCCATGTTGCTCATGTTGCCGTACAGATCCCACCCCGAGAAGGATAGCATGGGTTTAAATATATCGGGCCGCCACACCAGATGGAAACGCGACTCCTCGTAGTGCCTGATGCAATAAATGCGGTACAGCATGCGCATCAACACACTCACCGATAGCGACAGGATCGAGTACAGGATCAGTTTATCAAAGTTGCCGATGACCAGCAGGTACAGGATGAGCAGGCGCAACGTGACACCCAGGATGTCGAGGTAGGCATAGATGCTCATCTTCTCGTGGGCAATGATGACGGCATTGTAGGGCACCTGGGTAATGCCCAGCATGGCACCGATGATATTGGCCTGATACACCCAGCGTGCCGCCACCATGCGCTCGGGTGGAATGACCAGCTTGTTCTCGAGGAACCACAGCCCCACCGTCTCGCCCAGGATGAACACGATCAGGGCTATGCCCAGGTGAATCATCATCGCGCTGCTGAAGGTGTCCTTGAGCTTCTGCTTGTTGTTGCGGCCCAGCTCAAAGGTCAAGAAACGGCTCGTGGCACCGCTCATGGCCGTGGTCAGGAAATTCATCATCGAGATGATGCTGCCCACCAGCGCGTTGATACCATAGTCGTTGGTGCCCAGCACATTCAGGATCACGCGCGAGGCATAGAAGCCCACCGCCATCGAGATGAACATCCTGAAGTAGAGCGCAATGGCATTCTTGGCCACCCGACGGCCGCTGACGGTGGATTCTTGCGTCTCTACCTGCTGCCGGTCAGCCTGCACGCCAGCATCGATGGCAGCGGCCTGCTGCCTCGCCTTGTGCTCCGATGATTCTCCTGTATTATTGACTGTATGATTCTCGTTCTGCGCCATTAAGCAACTTGATTGCGTGTTCCCGTCGGCTGGCGAGTGCGATGGCCATGCGCTTCTTGCCGACTTCATCGTCCCACTTCCCGAAGCAGCAACACGACACCCGCAAGCAACAGGTTGGGCTGCAAAGGTACAACATCATCCGTTTTTAAGCAAATAAATGCCCAATATAAACTGAAAAATTCGCGGTCCACTTGAAAAAGTGAACCTCGAATAATATGGCCTACGAATTAATCGAATTATTCGAATTTCTATTGTTTTTCATGTGAAATGACGGCAGGAAACAAAACATGCCGCGGGGTCGTTGAGGGCCCTGCGGCATGATGGATTGGACGATTGTATTGCTAGCGGTTAGTCGCTGCACTTGGCACAGATGAACTCGCGGTTCAAGCGTGCGATGTTGCTCAGCTTGATGTTCTTGGGGCACTCGGCGGCACAGGCACCGGTATTGGTGCAGTTACCGAAACCGAGCTCATCCATCTTGGCGAGCATGGCCTTGACGCGGCGCTTGGCCTCGGCGCGGCCCTGGGGCAGCAATGCAAACTGGCTGACCTTGGCACTGAGGAAGAGCATGGCCGAACCGTTCTTGCAAGCGGCTACACAGGCACCGCAACCGATGCAGGTTGCGCTGTCCATGGCCTCGTCGGCGGCCTCCTTGCTGATGGGGATGGCGTTAGCATCCTGGGCACCGCCCGTCTGGAAGCTCACGTAACCTCCCGCCTGCTGGATCTGGTCAAAGGCGTTGCGGTTGACCATCAAGTCCTTGATGACGGGGAAGGCAGCACTGCGCCAAGGCTCCACGGTGATGGTGTCGCCATCGTGGAAGCGACGCATGTAGAGCTGGCAGGTGGTTGCTCCGGTAGCGGGACCGTGGGGGTGACCGTTAACATACAGGGAGCACATGCCGCAGATGCCCTCGCGGCAGTCGTGGTCGAAGGTGACAGGCTCCTCGCCCTTCTCGATGAGCTGCTCGTTGAGGATGTCCATCATCTCGAGGAAGGAGGTGTCGGTGGGAATGTCGTGCATCTCGTAGGTCTCAAAACGGCCCTCGGCATGAGCGTTGGCCTGACGCCAAACCTTAAGTTTGAAACTTATATTTGTCTCCATTGTATTCGATGAATTTTATTGGGGTGGTTGATTATGACTTGTAGTTACGCGTCTGGACCTTGATGGCCTCGTAGTGCAACGGTTCCTTGATGAGGGTGGGAGCGGTGTTGTCATCGCCGTTATACTTCCAGCAGGCGACATAGAAGAAGTTCTCATCGTCGCGCTTGGCCTCGCCCTCCTCGGTCTGATGCTCCTCGCGGAAGTGGCCACCGCAGCTCTCGTGGCGGTTCAGGGCATCATAGGCGATCAATTCGCCCATGGTGATGAAGTCGCGCAGGCGGAATGCCTTGTCGAGCTCGACGTTCATGCCCTCTTGGGTGCCGGGGATGAACAGGTTGGTCTCGAACTCGTGGCGCAGCTCTTTGAGCTTCTTCAATGCGGTCTCGAGGCTCTCCTTGGTACGGGCCATGCCCACATATTCCCACATCACGTTACCCAGCTCCTTGTGGATGCTGTCCACCGAGCGCTTGCCGTGGATGCTCATCAGGTTGTCGAGGTTGGCCTGCACGCGCTTCTCGGCCTCGTCAAACTCCTTGGTATCGGTGGTGAAGTGAGGCACGGTGATCTGGTCGCTCAGGTAGTTCTGGATGGTGTAGGGCAGCACGAAGTAACCGTCGGCCAAGCCTTGCATCAGTGCCGATGCACCCAGGCGGTTGGCACCGTGGTCGCTGAAGTTGCACTCACCGATGGCGAACAGACCCTTGATGCTGGTCTGCAACTCATAGTCCACCCAGATGCCGCCCATGGTGTAGTGGATGGCGGGATAGATCATCATGGGGTTGTAGTACTTCACGCCATTGATCTCGTTAGCGAGCTCGCCGGGGTTGACGTCGGTGATCTCCTCATACATGTCGAACAGGTTGCCGTAGCGCTGACGGATCACGTCGATGCCCAGGCGGTTGATGGCCTCGCTGAAGTCGAGGAACACAGCCTTGCCGGTGTTGTTCACGCCGTAGCCCTTGTCGCAACGCTCCTTGGCAGCGCGGCTGGCCACGTCACGGGGCACCAGGTTACCAAAGGCGGGATACCTGCGCTCCAGGTAGTAGTCACGCTCCTCCTCGGGGATGTCGCTACCCTTGATCTGTCCAGCCTGCAACTTCTTAGCATCCTCGATGTTCTTGGGCACCCAGATGCGGCCGTCGTTGCGCAGCGACTCACTCATCAGCGTCAGCTTGGACTGCTTGTCACCGTGAACGGGGATGCAGGTGGGATGGATCTGCACATAGGCGGGGTTAGCGAAGTAAGCACCGTGGCGATAGCAAGCCATAGCGGCCGAGCAGTTACAGCCCATGGCATTGGTGCTCAGGAAGTAGGTGTTGCCATAACCACCGGTGGCGATGACCACAGCGTGGGCGGCAAAGCGCTCGAGCTTGCCGGTCACCAGATTCTTGGCGATGATACCGCGGGCACGTCCGTCGATGATAACCACGTCGTGCATCTCATAGCGGTTGTAGCTCTTCACCTTGCCGGCGTGGATCATGCGGTTGAGGCTCGAGTAGGCACCCAGCAGCAGCTGCTGGCCGGTCTGCCCCTTGGCGTAGAACGTGCGGCTCACCTGAGCGCCACCAAACGAGCGGTTGGCCAGCAGGCCACCATACTCGCGGGCAAAGGGGACACCCTGTGCCACACACTGGTCGATGATATTGTTGGACACCTCGGCCAGGCGGTAAACGTTGGCCTCGCGGGCGCGGTAGTCACCACCCTTGACGGTGTCATAGAACAAGCGGTAAACCGAGTCACCGTCGTTCTGGTAGTTCTTGGCAGCGTTGATACCACCCTGTGCAGCAATCGAGTGAGCACGACGGGGTGAATCCTGGATGCAGAAGTTGAGCACGTTGAAGCCCATCTCGCCCAGCGTGGCAGCTGCCGACGCACCAGCCAGACCGGTGCCCACAACGATGATGTCGAGGCGACGCTTGTTGGCGGGGTTGACGAGTTTCTGGTGAGCCTTATAGTTGGTCCATTTCTCAGCGATGGGTCCCTCGGGGATCTTGGAATCGATGGGCTGAGCGTTCATTTTGTTTTCTTCCATTTTGCGTAATGAATTTTAAAAAGGTTAATACTCAGCGATTAGAGGGCAAAATACCAAGTGAAGTAGCAAGCCTCTACAGCAAACAGGATAAACACGATGCTAGCCCACCACTTGGAGATGCACTGCCAGCGGGGAATCCACTTGTCGTTGGCAGTACCCAGCGTCTGGAATGCGCTCCAGAAACCGTGGCTGATGTGGAACCACAGGGCAACAAACCAAATCAGGTAAACGGGCAGTACCCACAGCTGGCTGAAGGTAGCGTTCAGATAGAACTTGCCGTTCATCACAGGATCACCCATGAGCTCGGGCAACTGCATCTTGGCCCAGAAGTGAGTGAGGTGGAGAACCATGACGCCCAGAACGATGATACCCAGCACGAGCATGTTCTGTGAAGCCCACTCTACTTCCTTGGGCTTCTTGGTCACGTCATAACGGTTGTTACCGCGAGCCTTGCGGTTCTGGAAAGTCAGAATGAAGGCAAAGATGATGTGAATCGCAAAGCCGCCAGCCAGGATCAGTGTTCCCAGCACGGCATACCAGTTGGCACCGAGGAACTCGCAGATGGCATCATAAGCGTCAAAGCTAATGAGGGCCACAGCGTTCATCAGCGCATGGAATGTGACAAATAGAACGAGGAAGAGGCCGGTCACCGACATCAGCACCTTACGTCCTACAGATGAATGAGTTAACCACATAGATAATTAGTTGATTTATTAGTTATTAATTGTTTGTTAATTCAGCTAATGACACAAATAGCCCGCAAAGGTAAGAAAAATAATTCAGATTATAAGGCTTTTGGCCTTAAAACCTGTCCCCATGCTAAAAAATCAGGGGCATGCCCCTCACATTTGGGCACACCCCTGAACTGCTTATGAAACATGAATAGTAGCGAACTACTTGATCATCAACTTGAGGGTTCAGCTGTCAAAGCACAGACAATGTGAACACCTTTACCGCTTGGAGACTAGTCGTTGAGGATGAGCATGGCGTCGCCATAGGCGCCAAAACGGTATTTCTCCTGTATGGCCACCTCATAGGCCTCCATCGTCTGTTCATATCCGCCAAATGAGGCGGCTGCCATCAGCATGATGGAGTAAGGCATGTGGAAGTTGGTCACCAGTGCGTCACATGTGGTGCACTCATAGGGCGGGAACAAGAACTTGTTGCTCCAGCCGCCATAGGGCTTGATGTGGCCGTTCATGCCCACGCAGGTCTCAAATGCCCGCAGCACCGACGTGCCGATGGCGCACACCTTGTTGCCGCTGTCACGCAGGGTGTTGACCTTCTCGGCCAGCTCGACGCTCACGTCCATCTCCTCACTGTCCATGCGGTGCTTGGTCAGGTCCTCGACGTCGATGTCTCGATAGCTGCCCAGGCTGATGTGCATGGTGATGAAGTCACGGTCAATATCACGGATCTCCATGCGGCGCATGAGCTCGCGCGAGAAGTGCAGGCCTGCGGCAGGAGCCACCACAGCGCCCTCCTTGCTGGCAAAGATGGTTTGATAACGCTCGGCATCCTCGGGCTCGGCCTCGCGGTCGATGTAGTAAGGTAGCGGCGTGGTGCCCAGGTTGTACAGGTCCTTCTTGAACTGGTCATGGTCGCCGTCATACAGGAAACGCAGCGTGCGTCCACGCGACGTGGTGTTATCAATCACCTCGGCCACCATCGAATCATCCAGGCCAAAGTAGAGCTTGTTGCCGATGCGGATCTTGCGGGCCGGCTCCACCAGCACATCCCACAACTTATTGTTAGGATTCAACTCACGCAGCAGGAACACCTCGATGCGGGCTCCCGTTTTCTCCTTGTTGCCAAACAGCTTGGCAGGAAAGACCTGGGTGTCGTTGAACACAAACAGGTCGTGCGGGCCAAAGTATTCAAGGATTTCCTTGAACACTCGGTGCTCGATTTCGCGACTTTTCTTGTGCAGCACCAGCAGGCGCGACTCGTCGCGCACGGGGGCTGGATAGGAGGCAATGAGCTCCTGGGGCATCCGGGTATTGAATTCTGAAAGTTTCATACTCTATCAGTTTTAGTAAAGACTTGGCCTTATTGACCTCACGCAGAGCCGCCAAGGCACAAAGTATATATATTTTTTCTTGTTTTAATGATTCTATTCTTTGTTTTACCGCTATCGGCTTATTTAATCTGTGACGTTCGCTTGGACGGGAGGTCACATTTTTTCTCCTGCTTGCGAGTATCACGCTCGGCCTTCATGCGGGCTGCACGCTCTCGGTTCTCGATGCGTTCACGTTCCAGTCGTTCGGCGGCTGCCTGCTCGGGCGAGACATAGGTCTCATGATCCAATTGGTCAACCAGCCCATCCAGGGTGAGGCAATCCTCTACTCTCACATCGCCCACGCGGGTGCGGCG
>Ga0247611_10006597_pt1 | contig 14821 bp, 5 predicted proteins | sample 177DNAGHGhighgp2_FD_192422 | JGI IMG/M metagenome (GOLD analysis project Ga0247611, IMG submission 192422) | Sheep rumen microbial communities from Palmerston North, Manawatu-Wanganui, New Zealand - 1770 DNA GHGhigh gp2 | ecosystem: Host-associated > Mammals > Digestive system > Stomach > Rumen ...
TATTCTGTTCCTTAATATACTCTTCTAAGAATTTATTCTTATCTGTATTACACATTGCATCGTAAATTCCAGAATCCTTTTCAAACTTCTTAAAATGAGACATAGCATCATTAAGAGTCTTCTTCTTATCTTCAGTAATTGGCATAAGAGTACCATCTTTTGACTTAAGATCAACTAGCATAAATGCCATATTACCAAAAATAGGTGTTCCAAAAAATCCTACATTATACTTAATATCTGGATCAAACTGATCCTGATTCATAAACATAGTAAATTCATTAAATGGACTAGGAAGATATCCAGCATTTGCAATCTTACCCTGTTTATCTTCAGTTGGTTCTGAAATTAGATCAACTAGCTTACAAAAGAATTTTTCTAATCCTTCCTCACTAGTATCATATGAAACATCAACAAATTCTACATCATCTACACCTGGCTTTACTAAACCAATAAAGCCAGAATAATTCTTGATTTCTTCATTATTCATTATTCAGTTTCCTCCTTTGGAATATTAAATATTGTTATACTTCATCTTTGATAGTCTTATTATCAAACTTCTTATAAGCATCAAGGTACATTTCCTTTTTATCTCCATTATAAGTACATTCATAATACATGCCATCTGGAAGAGTTGTACTTAGTAATGCCTTCCAATTCTGAAGAGTCTTACTAGCCCAGACAATATAAACATCATCAATAGAAAAAACTTGTGTTGTCTTATCTGTCTTATCAAGATGTTCTAGAACATACTCAAATACCTTCTGCTTAAAATAATCAAATTTAGATTCGTACTTATTATTCATAATGATTACTCCTTTATTTATTATAATATTTTTTGTTTTAGTTTATAAACTATAGTTATTTTTATTTTTAATTTTTAATTTTCTTTAAAATTATATATAAAAACAAACTTTTATTAGAATACTTATAATAAAGAGGTGTATTGCGATGAAACGATTAACTGATTCAGCTATTTTTTCAAAGTTAATTAATAATCCAGAATTAATAAAAAAGATGAAGACTGTTATATCTCAAAATGGTATTACTTTACTAACTCCAAAGGATTTAGAAAGTCCATATGCAGATATTAATAGACGCATTAAATATTCAACTAAACAACCAATCATGAATATGATTGCTAAAGGAACTATTATTCCTTTTAAAGATACAGCTACTAAAACTCCAACTTATTTACCAACTATTACTGGTAGAGGCCAAAATGGAGATTTTGTAGTATATGTAAATCTTGAAAGATATATGAATTCTTCTGGTGATATTTATCCTAAGACTTTATTTGCATTACTTCAGTGTGCATTAATGTCATATGAACTTGCAAAAAAGTGGGATACATATGTAAATAATCTTGACTTTGTTAAAGATGCTAGTTTTATTTATTCAAGAGTTACTACAAAAGTTCTTGACAAAACTTTTGCTCTTGACTTAGATACTTTTAACTCTGATTTATTATCATTTATTTTTGCTAAGTTCTTTATTATTAATATGTGTGGAAGAACTGATAATGATTTAAATGATAATATTGCTTATAAATGTTGTTTTAATAAATCTTCTTTAGATTTAATCAAACAAGAAGAAGAATCATTAAGTCCTAATAGATATAATTCTTTCTTTGAACTTATTGAAGCTATCAAGGAAATTAAGTCTATTAAGACTATTAATGTAAGAACATTTGTTGAGAATTTTACTCGTATGTATGGTGAAGGAAGTCTTCTAGCTTTAGACTATTTGCCTTCATTTGTACAAGTTGTTACATCTGCTGCTATCGGTGGTGGATTAAATAAAGATTATATGTATGAAAGTGTTGCAGGTAAAGTAATTCAGAATCTTTATCTTAATATCACAAAGCTAGTTTCATACTAATACTATAAAGGAGGCGAAAGATAATGGTTGATAAAAGTGGAATCTTTTCTCTCATAGATGAAAAAAAGTTTAGTTATAAAGATTATACTAAAGATGGTGATAAGTATACCTATGTTATAGAGAAAATCTTTAATTATGAGAATTATCTTTTCGTTCTTTTTAGTAAATTGTACTTAGATAAAATTGAAGAAGGTGATTCCAGAAAAAGGAATCACCTTTATTTAATTACAATCGATAAAAATGGACGTGAGATTAATTCTAATAAGGATTTTATTGAGAGAGAATTATTTGAAATTATTGATAATTTTGATAGTGACGAAAATTCTGCTATAACTTTAGACCTTAAAGAAGGTAAATATAAAAATGTAGTATTTATTAATGATGAAGCTTTTAATATTACTATTTCTAGAATTTCTAATAAGGCTGGTGAGGCTAATGAATGGGCTAGAGTATATAGAAAGCTTAGAATAAATAATGGTATAGATTCTATTACATTTAAAACTCCAACTACTAGTGAAAATCAAGATTACATTGTTGATGGTTCAGCAGTTAGAATAACTGATGAAGATAAAGAAACTTTTACATATAATGATATAGACCAATTTATTACATTATATGATGAAAGATCAACTAAATCTGCAATAAGAGGTCTTGGCTATAATTTTGGTAGAATAGGTTTAAATCAAATTACTGGTGCTATAGATGAAGATAAAAGAAAAGAATTACAGTCAATAAATGATGAAAATAGAATGCTTTATAATTATGAATATTATTGGGATGCTAATGAAAAATATGAAACATATGCTAGAAATGTAATGCAGTTTAATAATTTCTTATATTGTAGAGATTATAATGATCCAACAGAAAAAGGTCAAACTAATGTTAAAAAATTATTTCCATATTTTGAAACTAACTACGTTGGAGGAAGAAATTTTACAACAAGTGGAGAAGAAGAGCAAAATCCATATATTTATAAAGATTTATCATTTATAACTGATAATTTACTATCAATTAATATTGATGATAATTATATAAACATTAATGGTGATTATATAAATAATGATATAATCTTAGATTCATTATATTATAGTGAAAATTCTGAAGCTGAAATAAATTTAATACAATTAGCATTAGACAAAATACAATATAATAGTAGTCTTGATATAGCAAGAGACGCTCATTGTACTGTAAAAGACAAAATTTCTTCAGATAAGTTATATTGGAATAATTCTTATGACAGTTCATCAAAATTACAGTTTATAGATATATACAGTAATGAATTAGCAACACATTTAGGTGTAGAAAAAAGAAGATATCTTCAACCAATTAAAACATTAACTTTTTATGATAATACGGATAATATACCAGCAACAATTGCATTTGGAACTACTGTATGTGAACAAATAGACTGGTTTGATTGGTTTGAAAGTACTATTTCAACTATAGATATTACTAGTAAACCAACCATTGATTGCTCTGCATTATCTGCAAATTATAGAATGGCTACATTCATGAATAGTTTTACTGAAAGCTTTACAGTGCCTACTAATATTTTTAGTAAATTTGATGATTTAACGGATGAAGATATTATTGAAAAATTAAATCTACTTCATGATGCTGGTATCAGAGCTTGTTATGTTGAATCAATTAATGCAAAAGAATATGGTGATAATTCAGAATTACCTTTTTATCTAATAAAAGAATATCTTTATGATACAGATACTGATACATGGTCTTATGGTAATAAAACTATTTACATGTTTATACCAAAAGATTCAAATTGTAATAAAGTAGTTAATAATATAAGAAGCATTCCTAAATTAAATGAATTTTCTAATTCTAAAGGTAATGTATCAAGAAGAACAGATACTATAAAATATATTCCTGATGAAGAAGGAGTATGGTCTCCATTACTTCAAAAAGTTGATAAGACTAATTACTTTTATGAAAGTAATAAATATATCATTAAAAATAATAAGACTTTTATTAACAATGTTTCAATTTCAAATGATAATAAAAACACTGGATTGAAAGGTGAAAAAAGAAATTTTTATATGAATACTAATCTCTATGATATCAAAAAAGAGCTTACTAATCTAAGAAAACCTGGTGAAACATTAGAAAATATTAATGAAACAACAACTCAAGTTTATAATCTGGGTATAGAAAATGTTTTTGGTGTTATAGCAGATGATAATTATTTAAATAATGATATACCATCATTTATAAGAGATGATAAAACAGATGGAAGAGAATTTAATTCAAGTAGTAATGTGTTTGATGCAATTGCAAAACACTATATGCTTTATCCAACTCATGAATATTATAAAACAGAGTTTGCTAATCTGTTAAAAAATTTAAATCCATTAACTATTAAAAATAGATTTAACACTGATCTGAAATATTTGTATATTGTAGGAAAATCTCTAACAAATATGCAAATAATTAATGAAAATGATGGAGAAGAAAGATATATATCTGAAATTAAAAATATAACAGATTTAAATGGTACAGTACAAGAAGATAAATATTTCTTTATTGACAGAATTAACCTTCAAGAGTTTGATACTGTTACAAAGATGATAGTAGAGTATGATGAAAATAAAGCAAATTATATGGATACTATTACTTCTACTAAAATGGAAAGTATCTCTATGGAAAAATTGATGGAATATTATTATAAAATCTTAAAAATGTTAATTTACTATTCTTTATTAAAAGATGTATCCTTCTATTTTACCAATGAGGCTATTCCAACAAATATTACAGTAATGAACTCTTTAGGTATGTATAAAAAAGATATTAAATATCCATTTGAAAGTATTAATGGTTTTTATACAAATGGTTATAGTCTTAATAACAATACTGCTAATAAAGAGATTTATTTTAATGGAAATAATTCATTTAATTTAAGTGATGGCATTATATTAAAAGAAAAGTTTATATGTTCCAGCAGACTAACAGGTTTAGCTGATTTTATAAAAGAGTCTACTTGGTGTGATGAAAAAATACAAACTTATGGGAGTAATGCTTTAACTAAACCAACAACTATTTCTAAAAATAGTCTATATTATAGAGATTTTACATTTACTGAATTTGACGAAAATGGTTATCCATTAACAACTAATATGACAGTCAGCAATAAATATCTTACTTATGATGCATCTAAAACATTTGATAGTAAGGAAGTTTATAGTTTAGTAAATGTAAATGACTTAGGAAAAGATTATATCTTTGATAATACAGATAGTAATTCTGCATATTCACTAAAGCAATATCTTTATATAAATTCAACTCTTCCAATATATGTACTTAACTCTTTTTCAAAACCTCAAAGTTCATCAATTGTTGAAGATAATATTACTAAAGAAAATTTCTTAAATGAAATTTATATGAATTTAGTATATGAAGATAATGTAGGTATTTCTAAAGTCGGTCCACAATTATTAGCACAAATAGCATTAAAGCAAAGAATATCTGAATATTATATTGCTGATTTAAGTAATGATCTTTGTATTTACTATGTTTCTTATGCTGATAATATTCTAAGAATAGAAAAAATACAAAATGATGAAAAATTAGTAACTATTATTGGTAAAAAATATGCTGGTTTAGTAGATATTTCTGTTAAAGATGATTTAAAGAATAGTGTTTCAATAACTCCTCCAAATGATACAACATTAGGAATTAAAATATCTAAAACTACTGAAGGAATAAAGATTATTAATTTAGTTTCAGAAAATGAAAATTATAAGTTTATTAATACTTATATTAATAATGAAACTTTTGGTAAATTTAAATCATCTGGTAGAAGTACTGATAAAACTTTAATTCCAGTATATTCTGATGTCGAAGCTTCTAATTATTCTAAAAAAGATAACAAAATTACTGCATTATTCTTCAATGAAGATAAATATATTGGATATGTATATCTTCATAGCTTTAATGGTATTGAAGATATATCAGCTAGCTCATTCCCTACGGATGCAGCTAATTATAAAGCAACTATCAAATGTCCTTCTAAAACAGCTTTTAATATAACTGAAGATGTTGATATTTATTTAGACGTATTCGATGAAGGATCTATTATTAATAGAGATGTGCTTGTTAATAGTAAAAGATTTTTTGAAGATTATCTATTAAATGATGAATCTTATACAACTTATTTAGATGATCACAATCATAAATCTTTAAGTTATAAAATTGATAACAGCCGTAATATTTATTCATTAGATATAAATAATAACATAAAAGAAAATTATATAGATCACTTTATTGGAACAAGTAATCCTTCCGAAATTTACTATATCGGTTGTGTATATGGTAAAATTTATACTAACTTCAATCTAAGTACTCAAACAGGAGATCCTAACTTTAAGAATTTCTTTAAAATTACTGGATATACTCATATACCTTATGCTAATTTCCATACTGAAAAATATGTTCTTTTAACTGGTGATGATGACAATCCAAATGCAGTAACTAGTAGACAACTTTCAATTCTTAAGAATAATGGAATTTCTGAGTTAGATTTGGATGCATATATTGCTAGCTTTAATGACAATTCTTTAGTTAATTATTATTTCTTAAAGAATACTGAAGGTTATACTGATCCACCAGAAGAACCAGATGGTATAAACCATTTTAAATTAAATGATGATCCTAAAGTTATTTCAACTTATGAAAGTTCTATATATGAACAATCTGGTACTATTTATAAGAAAAAAGAATTAGATAATCCTCCAAATGAGATATACTGCATTGAAGTAAATTTTGATACATTACATGGTATAAATGCAGTTCCATATTTAACAAATGAAGAAACTGAAATAGAAAATTATTTTGATTATCTCAATTTGTTAGATAATAAAGTACCATTTTATAGATTAAAATATACTCCAATTATTGAAACTAATATTAATACTGAAGAAGATGAAAATACAAATGATGAAAGCTCTATTGAAAAAGAACTTCCAAAATATAAATATTATGCTTTTTCAATTAATAATGAAATAAATATTTGTAGAAGTGTTTCAAATATAGATGGTAGTAATCCATTTATTGAACTACTAGGAGTATTAAAATTCTCTGATGATTTCATTCTTTGTGGTAATGAAGAATATATAGTTGCTATTAGAAATCAATGGTCTATAAATGATGATGAAGATACTATGAAAAAATATGCTTATAAAACATCTTATCTTGCATTAAAATATGAAGATATTATAAATCATATTTATAATAATTTAGACAAGTATATATTTAACTCACCATCAACTATGAATATATTCTCAGATATAGAATTTAAAGAAGATATTTTATTACTTAAGGATAATATAATTGAAGAAACTTCTATTATAGATGACAATAAATCTGATTATTATGATCTTGAAAATCAAACTGTTATTACAAGTAATTTAATGGAAATAAACTATGCTAAACTTTATAATACTAATGAAAATGATGTTACATTAAGTGGTAAATCTAATAATGAATATAGATTATTCATTTGTATGAATGGTAGAGTTTTAGTTTCCAATAACATATTTGATTTTACTCATACTACTGAAATCATTGAAGAGACTGACGAAGAAGATAATATTGTAACTAAAGAAGTTATAAAACCAAATGTCGTTCCATTAGCTGATTTCTATACAATTAATGGTAGAGTAAATAATATTTACATTGAAACAGTTGATATTGATAATAATGATTTAATGTGTATAGCTTCTGATAGAAATGAACTTTATATCTTTAAGAATCTATTTAAGTATAATAGCAATTATTATAAACGTCCATATGAAGAATACTTCTCAGATAAATTAACTAGAAGATGTCTTAAATATATCTATAATTTTAATAATTTACCATTAGAAATAGATGAAGAAGAAATAGAAGACGATCCTAGAAGAAAATATTATAGAGAAACATTAACTCCAACAATTCTTAATATTGGAAGTAGCGTTGACGATATTACTGTATGTGATAAATATCTTAATACTTTAAATAAAGAAATTACTAAAATAAATATCAATGATGAAGAAAAGCTAATTTTCACAAATAACATTAAATACTTTAAATTATCTGAAGATTTAACATTAAAATCTGAAAATATTAATGTAGAGGGAGATAATAATGATGAAAATAACTATTTTGATGATAATGGTAATTACATCAAGATAGAAAGCTTTAGAACTAATGATGAATTTATTGAAGAAACAGCAGACAGAGCTGTAATGCTTAACTTCCATTTAAATATTAATAACAGAATTGTAAGAAATAATGAATATTATACTTTTAATTATTATCTAGAGTCTACTGATCCACAAGTAACAATTCCAGATAATATGCTATATCATGATTATAACTTAACTAATAATAGTGTAATTTATGAAACAAATAATATTTTTAAAAATATCTATGTATATTTACCAAAGGATACATTAAATAATTCCGCTATTGTTGGAATAAATGATCTGTCTAAGAATGAAAAATATTATTTGTTAGAATATGAAAATACACTTAAGAATGATTCTTTTGGTATGGCAATAATTGATAGTAATAACTATGCTGAAGATAATAGTAATTATATATATAATTTACCATTAAAGTTACATTATGAAATTATATATAGTCTATTTGAAAATGAAAAGACTCCAAGTGAAATTGCTAATCTTCCTAAGAAACTTACTACAAGAGATCATTTTATTGCAAGCGTAAATGATGGTAATAATGAAGTAAACCGTCTATACTTTAGATGGAGATATCTTGGTGGAAAACCAATTAATAGTGATCCAGAAGAACCTGATACTGAACTTGATTACTATTTATTATCATTTACAAGAAGTCATATTTATTCTTATGAATCAAATAGTAAAGATATGATGAAATATATTACTTTACTTCTTAGAAATTATGCTATGCGTACTTTTGATAGTACTAATAATACTGGAGACTTCTCAATTAATAAGATTGAATTTGATGGAGAATATCATTGGACTTCATTAAATCTTCCTAGAGATACAACTAAGCCAAAGTTATTTAATATAATTGTAGCTAAAAAGAAAGGCGATCCACCTTCACATACTGCAGTTGGACATGACCCTTATAAAAATAACTTCTGGTTTGATGAAATAGCATTTGATGATAATTTCGTATATATGACAAGAATAAATACTGAAACTATAAGAAAAGTTAATATTCCTTATGAGAAAATTGCAATCAGTTTTGAAGATTACATTAATTTCTTAGAGTATATGGAAGGTGCTATAATTAGAAAAACAAATAGTGCTATCAATGCTCAATTTAATATAGAATGGGCTTATCAACCATCTATTAGTTGGAATAAAGCAGTTAACTTTGTCATAACAACAAATACAGTCGATTTAAACGATATAAACAATTCTGAAGTACAGGTAAAAATATTAAAGAATATTCATAATAATTTCATATTCATATCTAACCACGACTATTATTATCAAAATAATATTGGATATGAAAATTCATTAATGGAAGATGGTATAATCACTAGTGAAATTAATCCATATTACAATGAAGAGTATGATTCAAATATTTACTACGATTTCATTAAATGGAAATATAATTATGATTCCTACGATCAATATGAAGACTTCTTATGGAGTTTAATATTAGATGAAGAAGATATTCATAATTATAAAGTAAACTCTAATGACGGATCTTTTGAAATGAAAGATACTAAGCTTAGAGATAACTGGTGGTATAAGATTCCAAATGATACTAATTTAACTTGGTGGGAAGATGCTAATTATAGAAATTCTTGGATAAATGAGAATTATATGCCAATTAAGAATACATTATACACAGATGAAGTAAAGATATATACTGATGAAGTATATAACACTGGATTCAATTATAATATTAATTATGATACTTTTGGATTAATCTATTTATCAGAAGATATTTCTAAAATTCTTCACTATGGTATTGAAAAACGTCTAATTACTGGAATTTATATTGACGGATTGAAATTATTCAATGAAGGTTATTATTTTAAAGATCTATTAAATAACTGTCAAGATATTTTCATTAATCCTAATAATCTTAAGAGTTATTTTGCAGATACTAAGAAATTCCCATATTTTAGTCAATTACTTTATATGATGAATGAAGCATTAAAGCCTACATATGAGTATAACGAACAATTAAAACAATACGAATTATGGGAAACTGATCCTCATGAATATATGAAACATCATGAATTTGCACCAACTAAACCTAATAAAGATGATGTGCCAAAACCAGAAATCAATCTTAGAAATATTCTTTCCAATATTGAGGTAAATACTAATTTTGGCTTAGTTTCTGAGCAAGAAAAATTAGTTGCTACTATAGACGTAATAAATACTAAAGATGAGACTGCTGAAAGTGATATTACTAGATTAGTTAAATCTTTAAATGATGAAGGTGCTTACTTTATAAATCAATATTATGATGAATCAAATGATGATGATTTAGTATTAGATCAAAATAAGATTAATGATTCTGGTTATAATGTATTTACAAATAGCTTAAAACTTGTATTTACAGATCAATATATCAAAAATATAGTAAATAATAATGATAGAATAAATATCTATATTTCTTATAAAAATGATATTGGTGGTAAATATGCAAGAAGAATAAATCCTAAATTCATTAATATTTCTATTGAAGGTCAAAATGTAAACTTAGAAATTAAAGGATTCTATCAATATGAAACAATCAGTACAATTTATATTGTATCTGGTGATATTAATAATTACAATATGTTCTTTAAAAATATAGATAGTAGTATAGAGTATATTGATTTAATGGAATTAGGAGAAATGGGTAACGGTAGACTATTTAAGTGGTTATCATATGATACAATTCTCTCTGCTGAAGATGTAGAAATTAATATGAATGGTTATATCCTTTATCCAAATATAGACTATACTGTTGTAAATGCAAATTATACACAATCTGCTAAAAATCTTATTATGTTTAGAAATGTAGTTCCTTCTAATGGCGATATTAGTGTTGAACTTAACTTAAGACCAGATAGTAATGCTAAACTTGTTTATAAAACAAATCAAGCTTATTCATTATGTTATGAGAAATATAAAGAAATACCTAATGATAAGGATCTTAAGAAAGTTCCTATTTCAAAAACAGTAACAATGGATAATGATAGATATCAATTCTTAGCATCTACTGTTAACGGTGAAACTACTAATAAATTTGATATTTATATCAATAATATGAAAGTACCTAATAAATTTATAAGAGTCGTTAACTCAAAAACAGTAGACTTGTTAGTTGATGATAAAGATTATGCTATTGATTTACATAAAACACATATCACTAAACTTAATGAAGGTCAATATGAATTAACTACTGAGTATAATAAGAACGAGTCAAATGATTATAGATATTTTGATCCAATCTTTGAAAATATTCTCATAGTATTCCAAAATAAGTTTAATCCGTATAATTATGAAATAGAAATAGCTAATAAATATTCTGAAGAGAATTTTGTATCTCTATTAGATAATCTATTCTTTAGATTAGAAAGAGATGATACAACTTTATCTCCTAAAGAAACAAATAGCTGCTATGTTCCTTCTAATTCTGTAAATGTTTATGATAATTTTGACTGGATATGTGAGAATAATGGTGGAACTATTAATAATATTAACAGTAATGTAAAAGTTGATCTATTGAATAATGCTGAAAATATTATTAATTGTAATATAGATAATCTAAACTTTAATGTTTCATTTGATTCAGAACCATTAGATAATGATATTCTTAAAGATAATATTCTATTTGACTGTAATCCTCTTATTGGAGATACTGATAAATTACAACCTCTTATTGGAGAATTTAGATTTGAAAGCTTTAATTGGAGATATAATTATCTTAATAATATTATTGAAAAAAATGTATTCCAAATGGATGCAGTATACTCACATGAAGAGCATTGTTCTGCAAGAAAAATTGTTCTTTATAGAGCTGAAAAGCTTGTATCTGATGAATCTGAACCTGTATTCAGAAAAACAGATGTAGTTTATTATATTCCAGAAGATGAATATGTTTTATCTAGATATGATAAACAGTGTGAAGAACCATTCTTTGAATATCCAACTAATCCTGACGAATATATGAATAAAGATCTTGAAATTTACTTTAAACTTATTGCTTTTGATGAAGATAATATGAATATAGCTGAAACAGAACCTCTTAAATTTAATAGTAACTTTGGTAGTGTTACAATTACAGGAGAGTTTGCACCTGATATTTCTCATTATGTATATGATGAAGAAAAAGTTGCTGTACTTGGTACTATTAATATTGAACCTAATGCTATAGTAAATAAAGTTGTTTTATTAAAAGCAAATCCAGTAACAGATGAATTCAATATTGTTAAGGATACTCAAATAATTCCAGCTAACTGGAGACAAGAAGGAAAAACTAATGGTAAACTTCCTGTTAATGAAGATCAAGACTTTATTATCTTTGATGTAGATCCTGCTGATTTCAATGAAAAAGGTATTAGATGTAAATTTGCTGCATTAACTAACTCTGGATATACTATTGCCGAATCAGAAGTATTCACATTCAAAATTAAATATTCTGATAAATTTATCATTGCTGATAAAGATCCAGATACTAAGACATGTTCACTAATACTTTATATTGGTGATCCAGATGCTCTAATGCCAGATGGCATAATTGATCCAGATCATCCTGAAAATGGAAATGTAATACCAATTAAGGTAAAAGATCCAATTGATACAACAGACGGAGCTTTCTATACTCCTACTGTAATCGAAAGTACTTGCTTTAATTATTCTGATATTACTAATATTGATCTTGGTAAAACTATCACTGAAATTAGATAATAAAAATCCCTTAAGACTTATAAGTCTTAAGGGATTTATTTTAATCATTTCTTGTATGTATTTCAATATCTTTAGGAAAAGTACTGTCTATTCCATTATCTTTAGTATATTCTATATTTGATGGTAAAGAAATACTTTCTAAATTACTTCTTCTAAAACTATTTAGACCTAATTTAGTTACTTGATTAGGAATTGTTAAAGTTGTTAAAGTTTTGTTATTAGCAAAAGCTCCTAACATTTCTTCCCAAGGTCCAGTGTTTATATCAAAATTATTATCTGGATCATTTGCTAAATACCAAGCACACCAATTATAAGGTTCTTCAAAGTTAGCTGGTTCTAAACCTGTATTTAATATTTTTTCATCATTAATTCCTAAATACCATGAACTGAAATTATAAGGTTCTTCAAAATTAGCTACATCCATACCATTATTTATTAATGAACTTATATCTTCATTATAATGCCATACTGATGCTGGATAAGGTCTTTCAAAGAGATCTAAATCAACAGCATGGTTTTCTATACTATTATCTTTAAAATAAAATGGAGAAGACATTGGAATTTTATTTTCTATAAAATCAGTATCAAAGTCTTCTATTGGTTGACAATTTTTAGGTTCTATTTTAATACCGTTTCCTAAAGAATCAGTCCATAATACCCATTCTGCAATATCATCTAGATTACAATATACTAAAAAATTATAAAACGTAAGGTTAATAGTTTGATTGTCAGTAACGCATCCTAATGGTATTACTAAATAAACTTCAGATAAACCTTCCATACCAGCTGCTTCAAAAGAATAAGTATCAAAAGTTGTTCCTGCAGTGCCATCTAAACTATCACTTCTGCCATATACATTGGAAAAAGATGTATGTTGAGAACTACCTGGTTGAGATTTCATAATTATAATTGGAGCAGATTTATCTCCATAACTATATGTAAAACCAGTAGATGTATAAAAATCAAAAGATACATATAATTTATTGATTTTATTACTAGGAAGTGTTAATTTTATATAAATATTTTCATAACCACTTCCTCCAGTATAAGTAATACTACTAGTTCTATCACTATAATTAACAGAATATCTGCTAGAATAGTTACTAGACCAATTTCCTATATTATCATCAAAAATAATATATCTTTTTCTATCAATTAAATCTGGATCAATTCTCTGATGTGAAGACATAATTATCACACCTCATTTTCATCAGGTATAATTTTAGACATTACTGGAAAACCTTTTTCTGTAATTTTATTTAAATTTAGTATATCATTTTTAGACATTTCGATAGCTGGAAAACTACGATACCAAGGATCTTCTTTAATTCTATATTTATTTTCATCGATATAATCAGTATTAACAATACCTAAAGTTGAATCATCTATATAAGAATTTTTATCTTCAAAACTACCACCATATAATGTATTAAATTTTAATTGAAAAAGACAATTAGTTAACATACTTTTGGCTTTACTAGAATTAGTAATATTGCTTCCTCCTCCTAATCTTAGACCACCATAATAATAAGTATCATCAGTATCAGAAATTCTAAATTTGTCAAAAAAACATGTAAATTTACAAAAATAAAATGATGGATAAACACAAGCGGTACTAGTGCTACCTGTTGGTTCAACATCTAAAAAATTTCCAGAATTTAAAGCTTTTATTCTGAAATTACAATTATAAAATTTATGAGGAACATAAATTATTGCAGAAGAATGTGAACCTGTGGCATTAGTAAAAAAATTAAACTCTTTTGAAGTATTTATAATATTTAAAGAACACCTGTTCATTCTTATACAACTAGTTGAACTTCCTGTATTTCCACTTTCTATAATTGAATAAGAGTTACCTCCTGTTGTTAAGATTGAAAATTTACAATCATTGAATGTCATTCCAGCGTTACCAAACATACTATTGTTACTACTTTGATCTGTTACTAAATGAAAGCAGTTTAAAAAATGTAATTTATTAACGACAAGTGTTTGAGCCATATCATAAATAAATTTATTACCATAAACCAAAAATTTTTAAG
>Ga0247611_10006598_pt1 | contig 14821 bp, 13 predicted proteins | sample 177DNAGHGhighgp2_FD_192422 | JGI IMG/M metagenome (GOLD analysis project Ga0247611, IMG submission 192422) | Sheep rumen microbial communities from Palmerston North, Manawatu-Wanganui, New Zealand - 1770 DNA GHGhigh gp2 | ecosystem: Host-associated > Mammals > Digestive system > Stomach > Rumen...
TTACTAAAACTGCGGATACATCATTGTTCTGGGATAAACAGCCCATTCCCAACAATCGAACCTGCGTCTTAGCAAATACTTAATGTCGTACCATGAAATCTGATTCCTTAAGGATTTACCCCCCCCATTAGGGTCACTAACAGTGCTTCTACCATTGCTCTTTCGACACTATTAACAGCGATTTTCTTTCTTCTAAAATCATCCAATTTCGACATTAGCGATGGTGATATAGCGGTTCCTATCAAGATTCCTTTGTTGTACAAAGGCACGTCTTTAGTAAACAGAAATTCTAATGCATGATGCCTCAAGTACGAGAGGTTCTGCTTGTAATAATCAAGATAATCCAGCACAACCCTAGCAGACTGCATTCTCACAACTATTCCCATGCAGAATTGGCATTTATGCCAGCTCCACATCTTCCATACTTTGTTATTCTTTGTTAAAAGACCCTTGCCAATATCATCAATAGACTTCATGCCGTTATAGAATTTTTCTATATTGAACTTCGAAGTTGCTGAAGCATAATTATTTCTTCGATAATAGTATACTTTCCTATTTCCCACACCCACACATTTAGCGCATTGTGCAACAGATGTAATAAATCGCAATCCCTCACCATAAAACAGTTCTGGAGAAAACTGCAGCTGGTTTTCCAATAAGAAATCCCTTTTGAAAATCTTGTTCCATGAGCCTACAACAACTCTTGGCGAAAGAAGAAGTGCCGTTGCTTCTTCTGGAGAGTACTTCTTAATAAACTCTTTTTTGGTCTGAGGCTCATCACGCTTTGTATAGCAATCCAATGACAAGCAAAACTCTCCACCTGTTTCCGAGACAAGTTTAAGCATATATTCTGCATAGTCAGGCGCCAGATAATCATCAGCATCTACAAAAACACAATAGTCACCATTACAAGCCATAATGCCTGTGTTTCTGGCTATACTAACTCCCTCGTTCTGCTTATGAATTGCCATAACTCTTTTGTCTTTAGCCACAATAGAGTCTATGACATCTTTAGAATTGTCTGTGGAACCATCATTTACGACAACAACTTCGATATTATCATATGTTTGGTTCAATATTGACTGAACACAAACTTCTATATAATCAGCAAAGTTGTATGATGGTACTATGAATGAAATCTTGGGCTTCATATTATATCTGCTTTTTCACTTTAACACAATTTGTTTCCCCAATAAGACGGGGCAATAATGTTTTGAAATAAGAATTAAGCAATATGTAATAGCTAAAATAAGACTCGAATCTAATAACCAATATAGTACAGTACTTGTTGGTATTATTGTTATAATCGGTTTTATCATCAAGTAGTGAACCGACATTATCAGCAGTGTACCTTCAGAGATAGTCACAATTATTTTGTCCGACTTGTTCGACCTTTTTGATAATCTTCTTAGTGTTTCAAGCAAAGCGATACTCCCCAGCGTTCCAGAAGCCAAAAACAACAGATAGCTTTCCCCTAATGAGCATGTTGTTAAGTTCACCTGTCCGTTCGATTTGCTGCACCCTAAATAGATGAAGATTATTATCAAGATGCCCCACCATGGCAGTCTTGCCAGCATCGAGCATTCATCAAATGCTTTATATTTTTTCAAGCAACAACCTAGATAGTAAAATGGCATACATACAATGGTGGTTTTTAACATAAAATAATTGGGTATTCCAAAATACGAAACCGCGATTGCTATCGCCAAAAAAATAAGCAACATTTGCCACTTGGGGGGGGCATTTTTGACAACCACATCAAACAACTTCATGGTTGCTAACGACACGATAAACCATAGTGGACAAATCGTGGTGAACTCACCTACCAATTTTGAGAAATTAGCTGTCAATATATTGGGAAGTAGAACTGAAACCATATCTCTTTTAATAACACAATACATAAGCGTTATTGCAGAGGCATAAATCATATATGGCACCAAAAGACAGTTAGCTATTTTTTTCATTTGTCCTACACTTGTATTGCAATGCTGAGACTTCAAATATCCCGAGATAACAAAGAATAATGGCATATGGAAACCATATATAACCCATTTAATATCTTCAGGCACTGGTACATGACCTAGTATCACCAGCGTAATACCTATTGCCTTGGCATAGTCTATCCAAATCAACCTTTCACCTAACATGATTCTATTCTATTTTATTCTGTTATCATTCTGCTCAGATACGTCATAGATTCTGCACGCCTATTGATTATCTCATCATTTACGTCATTCCAATCAATCAACTTCGAGAAGATAGAGCCTAAATCCCAACTCTTATCAATCCTTCTATCCCCTATGTGGTATTCATTCATCAGGTTTAAAAGCTTGTTTGCATTATCTCTAATCACAACAGCCATATCAGTACCAGTAATGAGACTCATCACACAGCCATGGAAAGTATCGGTAACTACACATTCTGCATACTTGAAATATCTTAGCAACTCTACAGGATCTGTATTTATATTCTTGTCAGCCCACCCATGATAAAAACCCGGGCATACCACTATCATTCCATTCTTGTGCGCATAGTCGAGAATTGCCTGATATTCCCTTGAATCATTTAACCGACTTTCGTACGCATAAACCAACAAGTATTTCGGTAATCCCGGATTGGACAAAGCTTCAAGTTCTTTCTTATAACCATAAAGAATTACAGGATCAACTACTAATGTGGCATCTCTGCCAGTCAATTCTTTCGTAATATAGATAGAATTCTGATCGCGCATGGAAAGACCTTTCATAGAATTCAGCCCTTCGCGTACGAATTTTTCGCAATTTAACGCCTTTACATCACTAAGATTAGTTGCGCCAAAACAGCCAGCATATGAAAAGACCTTATCTGAGGGGAGATTGTACCCAAAGAGTTCAGGCGTAGGTCCTAAATGCAAAGAGAAAACTTCATCACTACCAATTATTATACCATCTAATCTTTCTGACTCATCACATCTGAGACCAACAAGTTTCTCTTTTTTTACAAAATCCGAGAATAGTTTCTTTTTCTGTATATTGAACAAAAAAATATTTATGCCTCTTTCTTTAATATAGTTTATAAAATAGAGAACCGATTTTAAAGAGAATTTGAATTTTTCTTTGACACCAGCTTCAGCAAAATCATAGTTTTTATCAAATTGTAAAGCATGTGCATCTATATTAAAATCACGTTTTAAAACTTTACACAATCCATTAAGCTGCAAAAATGCTCCATGGTTATGCACGTCATAGTGAGTTATTATTCCGTATTTCATAATTATAATTTACTTATCTGTAAACGCTGCATACATATTCACCGAGGCTCTTGCAATATTTTTCCATTCATACTTTTGCGATTCAACTATAGAGCCCTTCCTATAACGATATGGATTTTCTCTATATTGGCTTATTGCTCTAATTATTGTTTCTGCTATACTGTTACTGTCCAAATCTGTAAACCAATAACAATCCGTGTCACTTTGTTCTTTTACCATATTGGTACCTTCGGTTAATATACAAGGTATACCATAAGTCCATGCCTCAAGAACTCCCATCGGCATTCCTTCATATCTACTTGTCAAAATAAATATATCTGCATTCGTAAGAACTTTATTCTTTATATCTCCATATACGCCGCCACCATACAATACATTAGGCAAACTTTTTATATCAACTTTCAATCTTGCTACATCAATATCATCTTCGTTTCCATAGAAACAAACTTGATAACTTCCAACATTCTTTTCATCTAATATCTTCAGCGCATCAATTAGAACGTCAAGCCCTTTATGAGTATAAGCAATCCTTCCTATAAATATCAATTTAACAAATTCTCCTACATCTTTATACAAATCAACATTCTCCTGAAGAGTACAACCATTTGGTAAAATAAGATGCTGGTCATTAATCCGTGGAACAACACTCTTTTTATATTCTGCCAGATTTAAATAAATAATTGACTTAGCATGTGAAATAAATCGTCTTATCCACAAATATAAAGCAATGCGTTTTTTAATATTATTTTTTCGAAAATTCTCCTCTGATAAAGCTCCATGGAGTTGAATTAAATATGGAATATTACATGCCTCTAATATACGATAAAACAAAGCATATTGCAAACAATACACAGAGTGAAAAATCACAATATCTGGAGTCCAATTACCAATATATCTTATAAATGCCTGTTTATTTATTACTGTTGTTATAGGCAACTCTTTATAAGTATGATTCTCCAGGGGCGTTATTATTCTAACGTCCATACCTAGTGATATTTGAATAGGAACTAATTCTTGTAATACTGTACCTATCCCTTCAGCGTGATGACCAATTGGAGCAATATGCAATATCTTCATCTTCAACTTTCTTGTATTCGAATCACTTTTGCTGGTATTCCACCCACGATTGCATTATCAGGCATATCGTGGGTGACAACACTATTCGCAAGAATGACTACATTATTTCCTATCTTAATTTTTCCACAAACCATGGCGTTTTGATATATACAAACATTATCACCTATAGTCGGAACATTTTCCCTCTTACCTGCAGTCTGCCCTATAGTAACTCCAGGATAAATGGTAAGATTTTCTCCTATTTTGCCCCCCCCCATTTATTATAATCCAACCCAAATGATAAAGCTTTATACCAAAATCAATATTACTCTCTAATTGTAAACCAGTTAGAGTTTGATACCGGTTCTTTCGCATTCTATGATAGTAAAAACACAATTTATCCCATAAAGATTTTTTATTTCTTCGATACAAAATATGTCTAAGGTGATAGATATACCTCCCTTGCAAAAACTTTTCATGCATATATAAACGCCCAATTATATAATTTTTATAAGACTGCTTATAGTATACTTGCTCTTCTGCGATTTTCTTTGCATATTCTTTATCCATAATATTTCTGTTTAAAAAATCCCCACAACATCGTGGTATGGATATAATTTACTTTCAGGGCTTAATATATAATAAATAGTAGTCACAGTTGTATATAAAATAAAATACCAGATAAATAACCATCTAAGTTGTTTATTCTTTATTGTTTCAATGATAATTGGTATTAATAGATATACAAACCATCCAAATATTACCTGTACTCTAACAAATAAAGGCGAAGCTACGCGCATATTTACAAAAACTATTGAGATGAAGAACAAGTTAAACCATAAAGGCCTTTTCTTCTCCATATCTGTTTTAAGAGATAGCCATAAAATGATAATATTATTTAGTACCATTGAGAGGACTCCTAAAGAAAAATAACTTTTATTATACAAGTCACTATCCAATAAATTATTATAGCGTTCATTTCCTTCAATAAAAACCATAAATGGAGAAGTTAAGGATTGTAAATCCATTTGGGTAAATATAAAGGAAATGATATATATTATAACATATGACCACTTACTCAATCTTTTATTTCTTAAAAAATAAATTGGCAAGCACAATAATATTGACGTGTGGAATAAAGATGCAAAAAGCACTAATAATATATATACATACCACTTCCTTGTTTCTATAAATCTCGTTGCAAACAGAAATATTGCAATAGCAAGCCCTTGCCTTATTCCATTACAGACAAAAGAGTATGTACATAATGTCAACAATAAAGATGCTCCAAATTTGTCAATATCTTTGTTTTTATATATGGTGGCATAAATGAAGAAATATGTCAAAGAGGCAATAGTTAAGAACAATGTCCATACTGGCAAACGTCTATTATTTAAAAAATCAGCTAAATATTGGAATCCTAACTCCAAATAGAAATAATAAGTATCATAAATGTCTGCATAATTATCATAGTCAGTACCCACTCCTTTTCTAAGCCCAACAAAAAGAGAGGCAAAAATCCATAAAGGTATAAGATATGACTCCGATTGCTTAACCTTTCTAGATAATATAAATGTCACAAGTAAAAATAATAGGTATGGAACCATTTTTCAGTCTATGAGATTAGTATCTTATTACTGTCTTATAATACAAGAAAGCAGGGAGTTTTGAGAGTTTTATAAGTTTGTTGTGAATATTATAACCCAGAACAGCTATTTTATTATCTTTCAGCAAACCTCCATGCAACTTCATTTTTAAATATGATGGTAATTCTTTTTTACAAAGCTTAGCATCCCAGTTTTTAATAAAATTATAAGTGAGACCATATTTAATCGCGGTATCAAGTAAATACTCTATAAATGCTTCTGAGCAATTACTTCCCAAACAAAACCTTATACATTCGAATAATGAAGACCAATCATTGTTAGCCACTCTATGTGAAGCACTATCAATATTACATCTATAAACATAAACATAATCATGAGGGCAGCAAGCTACCATTCTAGCATTATTTGCTAGTCGTAGGTTCATTACCAGGTCTTCATTATTTATAATAGACGGAGGGACTAACAAAGTATTCTCATTGAACAATGAACGTCTAAAAATCCTTCCTACTGGACCGAAATAACACCTGTTTGTTAAGAGGGCTTCCATTAGTTTTGTGTTGCTAATAACACCATTTACTCTTAATGGTATCGGCCTTCTATTTGTTGAAATCTGGCGAACCCAAGCACCTATAACTATATCTATATCGGAGCATAACAATAAAGGATTCATCAGCCTTTCTAAAGCTGTATCAGAAATAATATCGTCGGAATCAACAAATGTAATCCACTCTCCTTTAGAGGAGTTTACTCCGTCTCTTCTGGCACTTGACACACCACCATTTATTTTATGGATAACTTTAAAACGATTATCTTTGCGAACATACTCATCACATATCAGACCACTGCTATCAGGAGATCCATCATCAACAAGTATGCATTCCCAAAAAGGATGTGTTTGGCGAAGAATACTGTCCAAGCATTCTTTAAGAAAATTCTCAGCTTTATAAACTGGAACTATAATTGATACTAAATCTCTGCACATAGATTAACGAGACAAACCTTTCTTAAGTAATGAAAGACTCTCCTCCCTTTTTATATTTAATAAGCTATTAATGCGCTTGTAATCAATATCCTTGTCTATCAAGTCGAGGTAGTTATCATTAATATCAATAAGGCGGTCTTCAAGGCCAAATTGTCTTAATAAAGAGAAAAAACGATCTGCACCACGTTGACGGTTAATAATCGTAATAAATGGTTTGTTGAAAATGATTGCGAATACTGTACCGTGAAATGAATCTGTTACTACAAATTCTGCATCTTCAAATCCCTGAATCCAGGTTTCGACGGAAGGAAACACACACTTATCTAATCCTTTCGGTCCTTCCTTCCGGAACGTACTCTTAGGCATGACAGAATTAACCTCTAACCCAAGTTTGTCTGCTACTCTGGTGATTATTTGCCTTTTCGGAATGGAGTTATCAAGAATATAGGTCATAAGGGATTTGTCATTATGCTTTCTATTTCGGGGCGAAAGCGAACTATAATGCTCTGCTGTGAGAAGCATTGTCGGATCAAGGACATGAGTTGCATCAATTTTCAAATTTTCTTTACATAACATCACTCCGGAATCTTCCCGTACAGTAATTAAATTAAATTTTTGCGCTAAGCATTCTAAATTTAAAGTTACACGTTCATTGCACAACCACTCATTGCCCCCAAAAGATGCTGCATACGCTATTTTAATAATGTCGCTATTAACAAAGTCTGATAAAAAAAAATGTTCTATAGACTTCATATAACTGGGGTTCCATACCTGATCGCTTCCAACAATTATCGCGTCAAGATCTTGTGGTATATGAGACTCAATCTCAGAAAGTAAGAATGGTTCCGTATGCACTATCTTTTCATCCACAAAAGGTGTGATATTTTGGGCAATATATGCTTTTTCTTCAGAAGAGGTCCAAACGCGTAAATTTTCCTTCACGCCCCTTGCTTTTCGAAGAATTTGTTTAATCAAAGAGCCTATTTTAATTGGAACTGTGTAAGGATTAGATTTTTTATGGTTTAAAGTGATAGGATCATGCCCCATCAGCATGAGTACCTGCTGGAGTGCATAGTTCTGTAGAAGGCCTCCGTAATTAATCCCAAGCTCATGTGTCAATATGCCAATTTTCATAGATACGTTTACTTAAAAAATATAGAACGAACATAAGATTTTACATATTTTCGTTCCTGCTTGCTTAACGCAATAATATACGTAAGAAATAATATAGATAATTCTGTTGTTATAAGGAGAAATAAAAACCTAGACCATCCTTGCTCAAAGATTCTTACAAAGAAGACTGGCGGAACAAGCGCAAGTATTGTAATCTTTATTACAGGAGAATAAACCTTATTTACTAGATCACGCCAACTAAAAGAAACATATCTATGAATTATATACCATCCAAAAAACATTTGTATAAAGTTGACTATAAAAATAGAAACAAAAGCACTATAAGCGGGGAATCCCATTTTTAAGAAGAAATATGCTAATGGTAAAGAAAAAATCATTAAAGACCCCCCTATGATATTACCCCATTTTATTTTTCCAATTGCATGATATGACATCAGCGAAGCCAAGTGGAATGTTTCCATCAAATATGTTACCATCACAATTGATGAAAATACAGCGGTGTCATTAGGAACGTTCTCCCCTAACCATAAAGAAAGAACAAACTTTATTTCGAACAATAGGGGGAGAACCAGACATAAAGTAAGAAGATATGAATATTTGGCACCGTAAAAAGTAAGATTGAACATACGGTTAATATTACCTTCCGCATAACTTTTGATAACCTGCGGTCTTACGGCTGCAAGGAAATTTTGAACTAAGACCATTATGGCAGATTGTATCTGAACTGCTATCGCTCTTGCTGCGTTTACAATTGGGCCAAAGAAAATGTTCAAGACAATATTCATTCCCTGAGCTTGGCTTACTACTGCAAGCCCTCCAAAAAGTTCCCAACCAGAATAACCAATTAATTTTTTATATAATGTTTTATCATGTATGATATGGAATTTGCACTCTGAATATTTCTTTGATGTATAAAACCTTAAGAATAATTGCACAAGTACTTTATTAAACATTATCAGCAATGCATACATTATTAGTTTGTCTATAGGAGACACGAGTAGCAAATACACGATGGCTAACTGAGAAAACGCCTCATATAATCCTACATAAGCATATATAGACATATTCTCATGGCTAATTAATGATGAGTTGTATGGTACCTGTGTAAATGCGAACATTGTGGTTATAATAGAGAACTGATATACCCAAAATGCAGCACCTATTCTTTCTTCTGGGATAACCAGCTTCTCATAGAAGAACCACAAACCAATCGTTTCTCCCAGTATAAGGACTAATAAAGCAATGACTATGTGCATATTAAGTGATGCAGAAAAAGTCTGCTTTAATCGTTCAATATTTCCAAGACCAAGTTCATATGTTAAAAACCTACTAGTGGATGCCCCCAGCGCGGAATTTAAAAAAGAGAGCATAGTTACAATGCCACCTACGACACTATATATACCATAGTCAGATGCACCCAAAACTTGAAGTATTACTCTAGAAGTATACAAAGTAACCCCCATTGTAATGAGCATTCTCACATAAAGATATATAGTATTCTTTGCAATAGTTTTATTAGAGGTAGACGGCATTATTATAAACTTAAATCAGAGAAAGATTAGAAAGAACCTTTTTAGTAAACTTGCTTGCTCCCTTCTTGTTCAGGAAATAACTATTTAAGAATAAACTAATATCATCCTTGAACTCTGAATCATCCATATAATTAAAGAATTTAACATCTTTATTATTAAATTTATTAATCATTGAGTCAATTACTAGTTCTCGTATTCCAGGCGTAAAAAGCTCTCCTAAGGTATGATACACTGGAGGTATTACCAAAACTGGTCTCAATTCTCTTTTCTTACAAAAGAGTATTATTGAATCAATAATAGATACCGCATCTTCAATCCCATCTTGATTCTTTAATGAGAGTGGATCATCGAAATCTTCAATTGAAAATTCTTTTTTCCAATCTGCCATCCAACGAAGAGCGTCCTTTTTCATCATTTCCTCATTTAGCTGCTTTGCATGTTTTTTAAAGACTGTACGCCATATATCTTTGAAAAGCGCCATTAGAGGATAATAGGCAAGAGGGTTAGATCTCATCTTCTTCACCTGAACACTTCTGCGATATGAGAAATGCGTTATTGTTGAAGGATAGAGAATGGTATAGTACCGATCATCAAAATAATCATAGCTGCCAGATAATGAAGAGAATGGGCATAATGATATAATGACAGTACTATGGGGTGCCAAATAACTATAATAATTCTTCAAGATAGAAAAATCACCGAGCAAAGGATTCTGGCTCAACGCAAAGTTTGCCCCCTTTATGTTTAACCCTTCGTAATCAAATGCGTTAACCGCCGAGGTCGAGCCTAAATTTATTACCTGTGTATTGAATGTACTATAGTTCCAAAACTTTTTACATCCCGGAAATAGAACATTATTATACCAATATCCCTTGCTTATTAAGCGAGATATTCCTTTTTTAAAAAGACTCGTTATTCTCATAAGCCAGGACAAATTCTAGATTCAACAAGATATTGATAATCTCGGTTCACTAATGAAACCACATCGACTTCCTCCTTTGTTAGAGAAAAGTCAAAAATATTAAAATTCTCTTCAAGACGCGACTTATTCTTAGTCTTTGGCAACGGCAAGCAACCTCGATCTATATTCCATCGCAAAATAATCTGCGCCATACTTTTTTGGTATTTCTCCATAATTGGTTGCATAACATCTTGAGGTATTCGATTAGACGAAACATCCATTAAAGGAGAATAAGTCATAGGCAAACACTCATGATTGTTACAGTAATCCACTAAAGAACCTTTAGATCCAATCGGACTGATATATATTTCATTAATATCTGGACAAACGCCCGTTGCGCCAATTAACTCTTCAATGTGTCGCTCATGAAAATTTGAAACCCCAATATAACGAATAACCCCTTCATTCCTCAGCTTTATCATGACTTTCCATATATCCACATAGTATTCTGGATAAGGGTAGTGAATAAGTAGCGAGTCAATGTAATCTGTTTGCATTTTGCGAAGAGATGTAGAGACTTTCTCACGCACAACATCTTCAACAGAATGCCTTTTCATAAATAAGTTTTGAGGATTGAAATAGACACCTATTAACTGCTCATCAGCATAAGCATTATTGTCTGAAATCTTTGTTTGAAGAAAGAGTGATTCTCTTCCAATTTTCATTGATTGTGATAGTTTAGTTAAAGCCATACCTATTCCGGGCTCACCTCGATAATCATCTGACGTATCAAATAATCTATACCCGGATCGGACAGCATTTAAAACCACATCACACATCTCTTGTCCTTGAAACGGAAAAGTTCCAAGACCTATCGAAGGTATTATCTCGCCTAACTTATTGGTTAGTTTTTTCATTTGAAATGCTTACAGTATAAGTTGGAATGGAAGATATTTATGACAATCTTTCTTGAATCGAGTTAACAAACTCACCAACGTCCTCCCACGACATCATTTCTTTTGCGGAGAACTTGATGCCAAACACTCCTTCAATCTTCTCTATGAGTTGCACATGTGCCAAAGAGTCCCACTCTTCAATATCTTCCGCAGTAGTAGTCTCTTCCAGCACTATTTCTTCATTGTCCATAACGTCGCGGAATATCTCCGTCAACTTTTCAAAGATTTCTTTTCTTTCCATTATTTCAATTATTTAGTTTCAATATAACATTCTCTATTATGATAAGCATTGACATCCAGCTCCCATTGTGCAGTATTAGCATCTTCTATCTTTGTAAAGCCTAATTGTGGATAGTGTTCTGCTACCATAGCGTTCTTTGGCGTAGGTAAATATTCACCAACAATACGCTTGTACCCCTTTTCCTTCGCAGCATCAACCATAGTATTGAGGGTAAAATTCTCCATACCACGTTTCAGGACACGGCAACTCATAAACCATGTATCCACAAAGAGATTGTCTTTATCGAGAGGCTTCATAATGACAACCGCAATCAAACCATTGTCGCCAAACTTATCCTCCAAAGTAAAACTGAGGTCAATAACTTCAGGATCATTTGCCAATGCTTCGATGTCAGCATCAGTATAGCGAACTGTTCGCAAATTGAACTGATTACTACGCTGGCTTAACTGAGCAACACGAGGGGTATTGAACTTAGTGAACCCACTCACTGTGGAAACCATATTGAGTGACTTCAGGAAATCCGCCTCATTTGTAAAGGTCTTACTGAGAGATACACGTTGTGCCTCCACTTGATACTGTTTAGTACGGTCTTTATCGAGATTACTATAGGATGCCGTTTCAAAGAGATTCAATGAATAGAGATATTCGAGATAATCCTCGGGATATTCGGGTAATTCAGGCACAGTAACACCAGGAATGTTCTCTCGTACCATATTACGTTCAAACGGATTGTCATCCAAAAACACCATGCTATCAAACCCAATATTCAGAATCTGCTGGATAGTGCGGATATTATCCACCTTCGTCTCCCAGTTTGCTTGGAACACAGCTATATCATCCAGTTTGAGCACCATATCCGGATGTTTCTCAAAGGGCTCCTTGGCTGTCTCTTCGTTATTCTTTGAAGCCACACAAATAATAATGCCCCTTTGCTTGAGTTTCTTTATCCACATCTGGAACTCGGTAAACATCTTTCCAATACCAAGTCCGTGTCCCAACTGTATGCCTTCCAACCCATCATCACCTATTACACCTCCCCAAAGAGTGTTATCAAGATCGAGTATCAGGCATTTCTTTAACTGTCCTTTGATAGCGCAAACGACATCTATCACACGACTAGCCACGTATGGTAATACATCCATACGGAATACCATCTCCGTGCTAGTGTATGTGTTTGGGGCAAACATCTTGTCACGACCAAACTTATTCTGTAATTCCGCAATATCGCATATAAACAAGTTCTGATACTTTTCCGAGAGACGCATCAGTTCATAGTTCAGCTTGCGCACTTGATAGGTGAACGATGATTCAACCTTATTAGAATAACTGCCAAAAACGGTATCGCCTATTTCTGGATAGTTAAAATAAATAATTTTTTTTCCGTGAAGCGTCAGATTCTCACAGATGGATGCCACAAATGATAGTCTGTCATCAGCAAGTGCAAGTTGCTTGTCAGTTGGTAGCAGGCTATGATGTTCACCCAGTTTGTGGGTTGACTGAAACACAACTATGAAGTCTGCATCGAACTGATGTAAATCACTGGTAGGAATCAGCATCTGCTGCTCTACCTGATTATATTCAGCTTCAAATAAATCTATGTTGTAGCCACGAACTGCTCCCGTTCCACGAATAGCAGTAGCAAGAAGTTGTGTGGCTGTATCACCCACCAAGGCGAGTTTGATTGTCGGGAGTCCAGAAAGATCCCCCTTCAAACTCCTTTTTAATTCTTGTAATGTGTTCATAAAATTATGCCTTCCAGAAAATATCCTCATCTACGACAATCGCAGGTCTTCCTGTCGCAAGTGTAAAGTTTGGCAATTTCCCTTGAACCATAGAACCAGCGCCAACAATTACACCTGCTCCAATTTTTGACCCAGGCATTATTAAACACTGCTCTGTAATCCAAGAATGAATACCAATACTTACCGGCCTTACATCCTTATATGTTCGACGAGAAATAAAATGCCCACCATTATTATCACGTACAGTTACATTCCTACCAAAACACACATAATCATCTATAGTGATTTCTTCTCCGCAGATTATGGTTGATTGCATATTGAATGTAATATTCTTCCCCAGTTTTAATGTTGCCCCTTTGAAAACTTCTATATCTGCTCCATATGCAATATATCCACCACTTGTCACAAAAGTGGCACCAGTTTCTACAAGTAGTCTTGATTCAAGCTTTGATTTTCCTAGCCTAGGGGCACCAAAGACCAACAATCCATCAACTATTACATTAGCACTCTTTGATATTTCAATTACTGCATGTCTGTTGAAAATAATAAACTTCCCATTAAGTATACTGGTTTTAACACATTTACAAACAGTATTATAATAAAGATTTCTAAACCAATTAAACAGATTTAGTCCTGATGCTTTATAATTTAAATAGAAAAACTTAGCTACGTTTTTAACCTTATTTTTCCAATCTCTTCTGTTTGCTGGAATATTGACGTATTTAGTTGCAAAATCTATAAATGACATATTATTCAAGTCTTCATAGAATTGTTTTCTATCAATACCCGGCCTTGCTATGGAATTGAACAAGGCTGGATTGCCAGGAGCTACTGTTTTAAATGGTATCTCTATCTCTCTAAAGTGTCCTTTTGCCCGTTCATAATAATCAAGTCCTTTTTGGGAATTAATTATAATTACAGACGTTCCCAAATTATGATCGTACTCTTTCCCAACAACTTTTTCCGCGCCCCAGAAATCACCTATAGTTATATCTGCCAGTCTTGGGAAGCCCTTAAACTTACATTCATAACAAGATGGTCTAGAAAATGCATGAGTTCCAATAAAACCATGAGTAAAATAACTAGTGTCTTTTGTATCGTATTCTACATCGCCATTTTCAAAAACCATCTTAATGGTGAGATTTCTCCAGCCTAATTCCTTGTTTTTGGCCTTAAAATATATAACCTTACTATTGTGTTTAGATTCCATATAATCCAAATAACCTCTTAAGATTTTTGGAGAATTGATACCTAAACAGATGAGATCAACAATCACTAGGTTTTCATAATCCTTACGTAGAAAGGCTCTTAATCCTGCCATTTGACATGGCAGTCCACATACGAGTACTTTTTCACCGACTTCAAGAAGGTCTTTTATAGCGATGTAGAATCCTTCCGAATTACTTTGAACATATTTAGA